>ERZ860668.1110-NODE-1110-length-17775-cov-4.387302_pt1 | contig 17775 bp, 16 predicted proteins | sample MGYA00510062_ERZ860668 | MGnify/ENA primary metagenome ERZ860668 (study PRJEB30046, sample SAMN00715258) | human gut metagenome | study: EMG produced TPA metagenomics assembly of the A metagenome-wide association study of gut microbiota in type 2...
AAGCCCATTGGCTTTAGACAATGGGTAGTTCACAAATATAATATAGTATAAATTTTACGAGGAAACTAAGATGACATTAGAAGAAGTAAGAAATGAAATTGATGAAATAGATACAAATATGAAGCCATTGTTTTTAAGAAGAATGACATGTGGAAAACATGTTGCAGAAGTAAAAGGACAGAACGGAGGAGATGTATTTGTTCTCGAAAGAGAACTTGAAATCATTGAAAAAAGAGCCACGGATGTAGATCCGGAGATTCAGGAAGAATATAAAACATTCCTGAGACATTTAATGAGCCTTTGCAGAAAATATGAATATGAATTATTACCAGAGATGCAGGAAAAAGTTATGACGGCAGCTCTGGCGGCAGCAGGACTGACAGCTGAGACCGAACATACACAGGTAAAGATTGCAAAGATCACACCGCCGATCACAGGTGCAGGAATACAAAATCGTTCTAAGATCGCAATCCTGTGTTTTAAAAAGTTTCCTAACATCAAAACGACTACGGCAACCGCGATCGTCTGATACATATCTAGTTGTATTGTCATTTATTTACACCGCAGCGGTTAATTGCTTCCTTTCTCTGTATTTACTGTGATTCCATGTTGTTTATAATAGGCAGCAGCACCGTCATGGAATGGAATCGTGATACCATCAACGGCAGTTGTCTCATCAAGAGAAATATCTACAGGTAGTGCATACTGAATCTGCTGTTGATTCTTAAACAGAATCTGTGTAATGTCTTTGACAGTATCTTCGGAAAGTTTATCACTTGCAAGAAGAACAGCTTTGACACCAACAGTTTTAATTTCTTTAGTCTGATTTACATATGTACCTGCAGGTATTGTATATTCTGTGTAAAATTTATAAGATTTCTTCAGACGAGAAACCCCTTTTTGATCAAGACTGACCAGACGAATCTTACACTGTTTTGACAGCTCATTGATCACAGTCGTCTGAACACCTGCGGTACAGAAAAATGCATCAATATCGCCAGATTTTAATTTCTTGGCGGCATCTGTATAATTCAGATTTACAGTATCAACAAGTCTTTCGTTTAATCCATAAGCATTTAAAATCTGCAACGCATTCTGTTCAGTTCCAGATTCTTTTTCACCAATGCAGACCTTTTTCCCTTCTAGATCATCCATAGACTGAATGTCTGAATCCGCAGGAACCACAATCTGACAGGCTTCTGTATAAAGGGAAGCAATAGCACGATATCCCTGATATTTCTTATCATTTTCAAAAATACCAGTGCGGTTATAAGCATCATTGATCAAATCCATTTGGGCAACAGCCATCTGAATGTAATCTTTAGATAACAGACGAAGATTTGCAGCAGAACCTGCAGTTGTTTTTACTTCAATGTTATATTTTTTACTCTTAGATGAGATAAGGTTGGCAAAAGTATCACCAAAAATCTGGTAAGTACCACCGATTCCAGCAGAACCAAAGCGGACTTTTCCAGAATTCATCTTACACCCAGTCAAGCATGTACTGATCATAATTGCGACAGCACAAAGTACCATAAGTTTCTTTTTCAAAATATCACCTCTCATTTTTAACATTTCCTTGTCTTTATTTTAACATTAAATTGTTATTTCGAATAGTTTTAGGGCAAAAAAATTATTCATGACCTTCGTTATATAGTTTTTGTATGTTTTCAGGAAGTTTATCAGGCAACATGGCATTTATAGCATCTTCATTACCATCTTTCATTGCTGTTTCATAATACCAGCACTTAAATTTTAAGAGGGAGAGAGTTTTTTGAAGTTCCTGGATTTCAGTTTCAACAGCTGATTTTCTGGCTTCAAATAATTCTTTCCTTTTTTCATAGCTGGCGCTGCCTTCAGATACCCAGATAAAAAATTGCTTTATATCTTTGATCTCAAGCCCAGATTTCTTCAGACATTCAATGATACGAAGCGCTTCCAACTCATTATCGCTGAAATAACGGATGTTTCCTTTACGTTCCAGATTAGGGAAAAAACCTTCCTTGTCATAATATCTTAAGGTAAAGTGACATTTGTAAATCGTTATGGAATCACACTTGCTGCAGATCTGTATAAGCCGAAAAATGTGTCAGGGAAATATCCTGCGATTGCCGTAAGCGGACCATTTGGTGCAGTCAAAGAACAGTGTTCTGGATTATATGCGCAGACGATGACTGAAAAAGGATATTTAACGATTGCATTTGATCCTTCTTTTACGGGGGAAAGTGGAGGAAATCCAAGATTCATGGCCTCTCCGGATATTAATACAGAAGATTTCATGGCTGCTGTTGATTTTCTTTCTGTTCGGGAAGATGTGGATACGGATAAAATAGGAATCATTGGAATCTGCGGATGGGGTGGAATGGCTCTTAACGCAACTGCATTGGATACAAGAATAAAAGCAACTGTAGCATCTGCGAAAGTTATACGTAGTCCTGCATAAAAATGCCTCCTTTCGTAATCTAAAAATAATGACTACGAAAAAACTATAACACTTTATAAGAATGCGTGATCCGACGAAGCGGAAAAGTGTTCCGTTACGACCGGAAACACTGATCCGTTGCTAGCGGAATCGGTGATCCGATGAAGCGGAATTTGCACTGCATACCTTACTTTTTCAGCTTTAAGCCATCTCGAAATGCTTCGCCCACACGCTCGGTGACTTTATAATAACCGTGGGTGTAGGGGTCAAATGCGATGGCGTTGACCTTAGACATATCAATTTTCCCATCCACCATAACGCTCTCATCGGCAGTGACATTAATCACCTTGCCGATAACGCCGCATCCGTATTCATTGTTCTGATACTCGATGAACCTGCACTCCAGGCAGATCGGGAACTCGTTGATGACAGGGGCATCTACTGTTTCTGCTTTGCTGGCTGTCAGACCGCTGCGGGCAAATTTATCGGCAACTTTATTGCCGGACTCTACGCCGAAATAGTCTGCTTCCACTATGTGGGCTGCATCGGCAATGCTGACGGTGAATGCTCCCCGTGCCTTGATGTTCTGTACGGTCTTGTGTATCTCGGTGAGGTTCAGAACAACGGAGTCCCGCTCCTGCATGGTGCCCCATGCGGCGTTCATGACATTGACGCTGCCGTCCTCGTTGTAAGTTGCAACCATCAGAACCGGCATTGGGAAAATGCCTTCGGTAATATTCAACTTTGTTCTCATGATAACTCCTCCTTGTGATCATATTGACAGAAGGTATACCATCACGATATAATTTTATTATAATAATAGTAATTATTACTAAAATAGAAAGGAGAGGGGATTTACTTTATGGAGAAGAAGGCACTTTATAATTTATCGTATGGGGTTTTTATGTTATCAACACGTTCAGGGGAAAAGGCGAATGGCTGCATTACAAATACCTGTATGCAGGTGGCAAATGATCCGATCAGAATTGCTATTTCTGTACTGAACAGTAATTATACCTGTGAGTTGATTAAAGAGAGTGGTATTTTTACACTGAGTTTATTGGACGAGCAGTGTTCCTTTGAGACAATCAGTCACTTCGGTTTTCAGTCTGGAAGAGATGTGGACAAATTTGATCAACTGCCTTTGCCGACGGACCATAATAATGTCCCGTACATGGGTTGGCATGCATGTTCTGTGATCAGCGGTAAAGTTGTGGAACAGCGTGATCTGGGGACACATACCTTGTTTATTGCGGAAGTGACGGATGCTAAGATGTTGAATGACAATGCTCCACTCACTTATGCAGATTATCAGAATCGTGTAAAACCGAAGAAAAAAGAGATATCCAAGGATAAGAAAATTATTGGATGGAGATGCAAAATCTGCAATTATGTATATGAGGGAAGTGAATTGCCGGCAGATTACACATGTCCTCTTTGCGGACACGATGCAAGTGATTTTGAACCGATATATGAGGGATAAACACCAAGTAATATTTGAAAAACTTGAGTAAGGAGAATATTTTCAGTTTGCGCAGGTAAAGAACGTAGATGAAGAGAGCAGGATATTTTCCCTGGCAGGCGATTGTTAGCCGCCGGGGCAAAATATCCTGCTCTCTTTTCATTACCTACCGTTTAATCATATACCTTTTTTCTATCTTACCGATTCACATCTGTATCTTACAATTTTGTAAGGATTCTGTAAGTCAAATCGATGGCTTGAACCCCGCCCATTTGTTATGATAGTCTCAACAAAGAAACAAGCATGCTGAAACAAAAATAAAAACATTCTGCAAGACATGAAATTATGAAAATCATGAAATGTCGGGCAGACCACAGCAAAGGAGTGACTATCATGGCAATTTTGGAAGTAAATAATGTAAAAAAGATATACACGACACGATTTGGCGGCAACCAGGTACAGGCGCTAAGCAACATCAACTTTTCCGTGGAAAAAGGCGAGTACGTGGCGATCATGGGAGAATCCGGTTCCGGAAAAACAACCCTGTTAAACATTCTGGCAGCACTGGATAAACCAACGGCAGGAGAAGTCCTGCTGAATGGCAAAAACCTGGTGTCCGTAAAGGAAAAAGAAATTTCAGCCTTCCGCCGGAACCATCTGGGATTTGTATTTCAGGATTTCAACCTGCTGGATAATTTTTCTCTGAAGGACAATATTTTTCTTCCACTGGTACTTTCCGGTCTGTCTGTAAAGGAGAATATCATGCTGCCGATGGTGTTGGACAAGGCACCGGTTGATAAGTGTTATAAGAATGTAGAAGCATATGCCGAAAACTTTGGTTTATCACACCTTCTCGAGAAGCAGCCATATGAAGTGTCCGGCGGACAGAAACAGAGGGCGGCGGTTGCCAGAGCACTGATCACCCGGCCGGAGCTTGTGCTGGCAGATGAACCGACAGGCGCACTGGACTCCAAAGCAACGGACAGTTTGTTAAATCTATTTTCCCAGATCAATGCAGAAGGACAGACCATTGTCATGGTAACGCACAGCACGAAGGCAGCCAGCCATGCAAACCGTATTTTGTTTATCAAGGATGGAGAAGTCTTCCATCAGATTTACCGTGGCAATGCCACAAACGAGCAGCTTTATGTGAAGATATCCGATGCGCTGACAGTACTGACGACAGGTGGTGAAGAACATGAGTAATCTGTATTTACGACTGGCAAAAACAAACATCAGAAACAACCGGCAGTTATATCTCCCATATCTGATTTCCGGAATTGTAACGGTGGCCATGTTTTATCTGATGATTTTTATTAATAATAATCCGGGCATGAAGACGATCCCGGGTGCTGCGAATCTGAAAATGATCATGAGTATGGGTGTCGGCATTATTGCCATCTTTGCCTGCATTTTCATCTTCTATACCAACAGTTTTATTATCAAAAACCGAAAAAAAGAAATTGGTGTGTACAATATCCTTGGAATGGAAAAACGACATATCGCAAAAGTACTGGGACAGGAAACATTTTTTGTGGCAGTGATCGCCATTGCCGGAGGAGTTTTATCCGGTATCGTATTTTCCAAGCTGATTCTGATGCTGCTTTACCGCATGCTTGGATTTCAGGAAAGTGTAAGTTTCTATGTGGCAAAAGCAGGTATTGAATATACGATTCTGGTTTTTGGGTTTGTATATGTTCTGACACTTTTATACAATTTATTACAGATTCGTCTGGCAAATCCGATTGAACTGTTGCGTGGCGGAAATGTCGGAGAAAAAGAGCCAAAGACGAAAGTACTGATGGCAATTGCCGGTATTGCGTGTCTGACAGTGGCGTACTACATTGCTATTACAACGGAAAATCCGATGGAAGTACTGACAAAATTTTTCCTGGCAGTTCTGCTGGTTATTATCGGAACCTATCTGCTTTTTACGGCAGGAAGTATCGCCATTTTGAAAATGCTGCGGAAAAATAAAAAATTTTATTATAACAAAAAGCATTTTGCAGCTGTTTCCGGTATGCTGTACCGCATGAAACAGAATGCGGCAGGTCTGGCCAGCATCTGTGTGCTGTCTACGATGGTTCTGGTTATGATTTCCATGACAGTAAGTATGTTTGCCGGAGTGGATGATGAACTGAAAGCCCGTTATCCATACGAAGTGAACTATATGGACCGGTCAGAGACCATGGATCCGACCGTGGATGTACAGGAACTTTATCAGAAAATGGCGGATACCATTCAGGCACAGGGAAGAGAAATAACAGATTCAGAAGTCTACAGTTACTTTCAGATATTTATGACAGTAAAAGGATCAGAGTTTTTACCGCTGGACGGTTCTGGCGATGTATCTGCTACAGATATGACAGGTGTTACTTTTATCACCAGGGAGAGTCTGCTGGCTTCAGACCGTTCCCTGAAAGCATCGGAAATGCCTGAACCGGAAGCAGGAAAAGTAAACATTTACAGCAAAACTCCTTATAATCAGAGCACGATTCAACTGTACGGACAGACCTATGCGGTGGATCAGACGTTTTCCTACGAATCGAAAAATGATTCTTTTATGGTATTGGATGGCAGTATCTATGTCGTTGCGGATGAGTCAGTATTGCGACAGATTTTTGATCTTCAGAAAGCAGCCGGAATGAATGCGGATGGTTCCAGCATGCTCAGCATGTATCAGACAGAAATTTCCTTCGAATATGATGGAACAAAAGAAGAAAAACTGGCCTGCGCAGAAGCACTGAGCAAAGCCATGGAGTTCGGTGAAAATACCCATACCAGTTATCTGGAAAGCAGAACCGAGAATGAAAAAGACTTTTATGTATTGTACGGCGGGCTGTTCTTTCTGGGACTGTTCCTTGGCATCATGTTTCTGATGGTTACTGTGATGATTATTTTCTACAAACAGATTTCTGAAGGTTATGATGACAGAGAGCGCTATATTATCATGGAAAAGGTTGGTATGAGCCATGCGGAAGTAAAGGCTACCATTCAGTCCCAGATTCGGATTGTATTTTTCCTTCCACTTGTGATGGCTGCGATTCATGTGGCAGCAGCATTCCCGATGATCCGCAGGCTGCTGGCTATGCTGAATCTGACGAATGTACCGTTGTTTGTGACCTGTCTGGTTGTGACAATCCTGATTTTTACAGCTATTTATTATCTGGTATTTCGTATCACATCGAAAGCCTATGATAAAATTGTGTCTAAATAAGAAGCAATTTCAGGCGATTTTGCATAGAAAAATAGATTTGTCCGGTTGAATTTCGGACAGGATAATAGTATAATTTCCGTAGATTGTTAGAATTATAACAAACACAAGGAAAGATACGAGGAGGAATCTATCATGCTTAACTGGAAAAATTTAGATACCCTTGCTTCTTACGAGGAGCTGAAAAAAGTAGAGCCTGTCAATGTGGCAGAAGTGATGTCCGGGGAAAATGGGGCAGAACGTGTAAAAAATTACAGCATTCCAATGATGGATGGTCTTACTTATAATTATGCTGCAAAAGCAGTAGATGAAAAAGTGCTTGCAGCTCTGGCAAAACTTGCTGAGGAAGCACAGCTGATCGAGAAATATGAGTCTCTGTACAACGGAGCAGTGATCAATACCGGAGAGAAACGTCTGGTACTTCACCAGCTTACCCGTGGTCAGCTTGGCAATGATGTAGTTGCTGACGGTGTAAACAAACGTGATTTCTATGTATCACAGCAGGAGAGAATCGCTGATTTCGCAAACAAAGTACATGCAGGCGAGATCACAAATGCAGCAGGCGAGAAATTTACAACGGTTGTTCAGATCGGTATCGGCGGAAGTGATTTAGGTCCACGTGCAATGTATCTTGCATTAGAGAACTGGGCAAAAGTAAATAACAAATTCAAAATGGAAGCAAAATTCATCAGCAATGTTGATCCGGATGATGCAGCAGCCGTATTAAATTCCATCGATGTGGCACATTCCATCTTCATTCTGGTTTCCAAATCAGGTACAACTTTAGAGACATTGACAAATGAGTCTTTCGTAAAAGATGCCCTTGCAAAAGCAGGTCTGGATGCTTCCAAGCATATGATCGCTGTAACAAGTGAGACATCTCCGCTGGCTAAGAGTGATGATTATCTGGCAGCATTCTTTATGGATGATTATATCGGCGGACGTTATTCTTCTTCTTCCGCAGTTGGTGGCGCTGTATTATCTCTGGCTTTCGGACCGGATGTATTTGCAGAGTTCCTGGCTGGTGCAGCAGAAGTAGATAAAACAGCTACAAACAAAGACTTATTAAAGAACCCGGAGATGCTGGATGCACTGATTGGTGTATACGAGCGTAACGTACTTGGATATCCGTCCACAGCAGTACTTCCGTATTCACAGGCACTGAGCCGTTTCCCGGCACATTTACAGCAGCTTGATATGGAGTCCAACGGAAAATCCGTGAACCGTTTCGGCGAGCCGGTTGATTATGTGACAGGACCGGTGATCTTCGGTGAGCCTGGTACAAACGGACAGCATTCTTTCTATCAGTTACTGCATCAGGGAACTGACATTGTACCGCTTCAGTTTATCGGATTTAAAAACAACCAGATCGGTACCGATGTAGTAATTCAGGACAGCACAAGCCAGCAGAAACTGTGTGCAAACGTAGCTGCACAGATTGTTGCATTTGCATGTGGTAAAGCGGATGAGAACCGCAATAAAAACTTCGAGGGTGGACGTCCTTCCAGCATTATCATCGGCGAGCAGCTGACACCGAAGACACTGGGTGCTTTACTTGCTCACTTTGAGAACAAAGTAATGTTCCAGGGATTTGTATGGAATGTAAACAGCTTCGATCAGGAAGGTGTACAGCTTGGTAAAGTGCTGGCAAAACGCGTACTTGCGCATGAGACAGACGGAGCATTAAAAGTATACAGTGATTTGCTGAATATCTAATTTTTGAAATTCAAGTCGAACGCACGTGAGACTTGGTGCGTGATTCTGGTCAGCGAAAGCTGACATATTCTTCTCAGAATCACTGCACATCCCCGCGGAGCGTTTATCTCAGTCGGAGATTGTACTCCCACTGAGAAAGACTTGTTATTACTCACCACTTGCAGAAGTGGGAGTCTCAACTCAGACTGAGATAAATTCAGGTTATGAAGAGAACTCTGGATATTTTGTCCCGGACGCTCATCGTCGTTTTCCGGGAAAAAATATCCAGAGTTCTTTTTTTCGTTGTGTAATTAAAAAAATTGCGTTAATATATCAGTTATGAAAATAAAAAAATAAAAAAGGAATGGTTGAATTATGAGTCTGATAAAAGGAATTCACCATGTAGCATTAAAATGCTGTGGAAAAGAGGAATTTGAGAAAACAAAGCAGTTTTACGGTGAGGTGCTTGGGCTTCCGGTGGCAAGAAGCTGGAACAGCGGCATCATGTACGATACCGGAGCTGGCCTGATGGAAATTTTTGAGACAGAGGAGACTCCTCTGGAGACAGGAACAATCCGTCATTTTGCATTTGCAGTAGAGGATACAGATGCCTGTGTGGAAGCTGTTCGTGCTGCCGGATATGAGGTGTTTGTGGAGCCGAAGGATATTGAAATCGCATCTGAGATTCCGTTTCCGGCGCGTATTGCGTTCTGCCGGGGACCAGTTGGCGAAGAAATTGAGTTTTTCCATGAAAAATAAACGAGTACAGGAGGAAATGCATTAGTGAGAAAAGGGAGAGCGATTGCGTTATTGCCGATCGCAGTTTTTCTGGTTCTGTATCTGGGACTTGGTATTTTATTTGAATATGTTATGAAGATCCCGATGGGATTTTACAATGTGCCGATCGTGTTTGCTTTTCTGGTGGCGATCTTGGTCGCCTGTCTGCAAAATCGTAAGGTCAGTTTTGATGAAAAACTTGGCATTATGGCGCATGGACTGGCAGATAAAAATATTATCACGATGCTGCTGATCTTTTTGACTGCTGGTGTATTTGTCGGCGTGGTTGGACGAAGCAGTGCCGAGAGTGTGGCGTATTTTATGCTGTCGATTATTCCGGCGCGGTTTTCGGTGGCAGTCTTATTTGGAGTAGCATGTTTTGTGTCTCTGGCAATGGGAACTTCCGTTGGAACGATTACGCTGCTGACACCGATTGCGGTAGCGGTATCGAACGCTTCCGGTTTTGGACTGCCGCTTTGCGTGGCCTCTGTCATGGGCGGTTCCATGTTTGGCGATAATCTGTCATTTATTTCGGATACGACGATTGCCGCCTGCAACGGACAGGACTGCGAGATGAAGGACAAGTTCCGGGAAAATTTCTGGATTGCATTTCCGGCGGCAGTGGCGACCCTGGTTCTGATTTTGTTTTTATCCTTTCGGACAGATATTTCCGGAACCGTATCGGAAAGCTATCATTTGCTTCAGATTGTACCGTACATTCTGGTTCTGATCGGTGGAATTATCGGCATCAACGTGTTTGTCGTATTGCTGATCGGAATTGTATCCGGTGCCATCATTATGCTGGCGGTGGGACATATCAGTCCGGCAGATTTGCTGGCAAATGTCGGAAACGGTGCTTCCGGTATGTTTGAGACCTGTATGGTGGCAATTCTTGTGGCAGCGCTTTGTGCATTGATCCGGGAATATGGCGGATTTGATGCATTGTTGGCAGGAATTCATAAAGTGTTTAAAGGGAAAAAAGGCGGTCAGCTTGGTATGGGACTGCTGGTTGGCGCTATGGATGTGGCGACGGCAAATAATACTGTAGCTATCGTTATGGCAAATCCGATTGCAAAAGAGATGGCGGAGGAGTACGGCATTACACCGCGAAAAACAGCATCGATTTTGGATACGTTTTCTGCAGTTTCGCAGGGAATTATTCCGTATGGTGCGCAGATGCTGGTAGCAATTTCCGCAGCGCATGAATTGGGATATGATCTGTCGGCATTTCAAATTATGCCGAAGTTATTTTATCCGATTCTGCTGTTGTTTAGTTCACTGGTATTTATCTTCCTGGTGCCGCAGAAGGAAAGAAGAGACATATGAATTACGAAGGAATGATTTACCGTCCGCCAAGTGAGGCATACAGCCTGATCTTGCAGGTGACGGTGGGATGTGCGCACAACAGCTGCACGTTTTGTACGATGTACAAAGAAAAAAGCTTTCATGTAAAGCCTTTGCGCGAAGTGGAAGAAGATTTAAAAGAAGCACGAGATTATTACGGAAATCGCAGTCTGCGGATTTTTCTGGCAGACGGGGATGCACTGGTGCTGTCACAGGAAAAATTGTGTACGATTTTACGTTTGTGCAGACAGTATTTTCCAAAGGCAGAGCGCATTACTTCTTATGGAACCGCGCAGGATATTTTGCGAAAATCGAAAAAAGAGCTTCAGGAATTACATGAACTTGGGCTTGATATGATCTATCTGGGGGCAGAATCCGGAAGTCCGGAGATTTTGGAACATATCCACAAAGGTGTGACGGTGGAAGAATATGTACAGGTCGCGGAGCGGTTACGTGGAACAGGGATTCGGCTCAGTGTGACGCTGATCTCTGGTCTTGGTGGACAGAAATTGCTGAAAGAGCATGCGATTGCATCTGCAAAACTAATCACAGCGATGAAACCGGATTATCTGGGATTTCTGACGCTGCTTTTAGAGCCGGGTGCACCGATGCTAAAGGAAGTAAAATCCGGTGCGATGCAGCTTCTGACACCGGCGCAGGTGCTTGAGGAGATGGAGCTGTTTTTGACACATGTAGATTCGGAAGGAACGGTATTTCGTTCCAATCACGCTTCCAATTATATTTCTCTGGCGGGCAATCTGAACCGGGACATTTCGGTGATGCTGGAGAAAATTCAGAAAAGCCGGGAGCGGGATGCATTTAAAAACGAGTCCATGCGTAGATTATAAAGAGCTCCTGAGAAATTTTCTTGAATGCGACTAATTCGTGCCCAGAATATAGATTAGTTGTGACTGGATTACAAGTACATTATTGGTTTGTGCAAATGTGTATAGAAAATAAAAATTGAGTAAATTATTGTATGGCAGGAAAATTTTTCAAATTTCCTGTCATATTTTTTTGCCTTTCTGCATATAAATTACCTAGAAATAAAAGTGGAACTTTGGGTTAAAAGGGAATCTGGCTTTATTTCGGGAATGGAGATGGTGGAATGCGAAGAAAATTCAAAAGACCTCTCACGTTTTTACTGGCGTTGCTGTTGCTTTTTTCACTGACCGGGGCATCTGTGCAGGCGGAAGAATCTGGAAACGCAGGTACTTCCAATCAGGCGCAGACGGTTGTGATGCAGGCGGACGGTACGCAGAAAGAAGATGATGTGGGAGAAACTGCTTCCACGGAAGAAAACATGCAACACAATGCACAAGAGATAAATTTAACAGAAATACAAACGGAAGAATCACAGAAGGAACAGAATGATAATGTAGAAGCCGAGGATACTTTGCAGGAAAAAATAAACTCTGAAATGGATCAGAAGGAATCGTTGCAGGGAGATGAAGCACAGAATGCAGAAAATTCATCTGCAGAAGATGCAACAAAAACTACAGACAGCGATGCTGAGAATCAAACAGGTGAAACTGTAAATGGTTCAGATGTAGAAAATAATGCATCCGAAAATGCAGCAGCTGTGGAACCTCTGGCAGCAGGAAATGTTTCTGTCACAATTACAGATAACATTGAAAATTCCGGAACTCTAAATGCACAGGTTACCGGTGATCAGTCAGACGGAATCACTCTGGAATGGTACAAGCATGCCGAAGGGACGAATACATGGACAAAGGTAGAACGGCATAAAGTAACCGGAAATTCCTACAATGTATCGGAAGATGGAACTGCTCTGAATGTTGCGCTGGATAAAGGCGCCCGTTGTTTTTACAAGGTTCAGGTAAAGGACGCTTCCGGTCAGCTTCTGGCAGAGTCAGCGGCACTTCAGGTTAGCTACTACAACCAGCTGGAAAATGGAGATTTTGAAACACCGGTGACAACCAAAGAAACTGGTTATCAGCCGTTTTATTCCAACGGAACTCCAGGGCTCATCTGGAAGACAACTGCAAAGGATGCAGAAATTGAGTATGTCAGTGCTGCCACAGATAAGTTTGACAAAGATACCGGAAAGACACATGCACAGCAGTCTCTGGAATGGCATAAGGTAGAGGCAGCAGCCAGTGGAACACAGTTTGCAGAATTGAATGCAAACGAACCAGGTGCGCTGTATCAGGATGTACTGACTACTCCGGGTGCAAAACTTTACTGGCAGCTTAATCATCGCGGACGTGGTACGAAAGCGAATGACAGTAAACAGAAAGATATGATGTACGTGGTGATTATGTCTACAAAACTGGCGGAACAATATAAGGTTGAAACTCAGAGTAAAGTGCAGGATGTTATCACAAATGTGCAAAATAATACCGGAAAATATCCGGGAGCTTCGGTGGCAACCATCACGGACGATAACGTGCAGTGGTATCGTCACACTGGGGATTATGATGTCAGCGAAAATCAGTATCTGACAAGATTTTTCTTTGTTGCAGGCGAAACTGCATTTGATAAAAATGGTGGTGATGGTAAGACAAAAGCTGGAACCGTTGGAAATCATCTGGACAACGTGTCCTTTAGTGAGACACTTCCAGATCCAAATCCGGATACCGGACATTTGCAGATTGTCAAAACAGTACGTGGACTGACGGAGGATCAGGCAGCATCTTATCAGCTGCAGGTGAAAATTACAGGACCGGATCAGAAGTCGGAAACGGTTTCCTTAAGTCAGTTTACCAGAAACGACGATGGTTCTTATTCCTGCACTTATACAAAAACAAATGTGGCAGCTGGAACGTATCGGATCGAGGAAATTTTGCCGGCGGCGATTCCAAACTACCGGGTCGATGCGACATTTAACGGCACAGAGGGAGCCGAAGGAACCATAATGGTGCAGGATCAGAAAACTGCGATTGCAAACATTGTAAACACGTATGTTTATGATATTGTGTCACCACCGACAGGAGTTCAGAATAATGCAATTCCTATGGGAATTTTGATGGGAGCTGCCCTGGGACTTGGCGCAGTATATCTGGTTTACAGCAAACGTAGAAAACATTCACGTTTTTAATGAAATGAACCTGCATAGTAATTAGATTAAAGGAATGGTGGCTATTTGTTTGAGGTGAATATAATCAAGAAAGAACCACGGTAGAAAACGGAAAGATTTATGAAAAGTAATGGAAGGAAAGTGATTTCGGAAAAAGAAACATCAGAAACTGAAACGATGGAAAAACAGGATGTGGCTATTCAAAAAGAATGGCGCTGGTTTCTGATACGTCTGCTGATTTTGATTGGAATTTTGTATCTCCTTTTTGGTGTTATGTTTGGAATCACCACAGTCAAAAATGAAGATATGTCACCCCGCATGAGTGCCGGTGATCTGGTGTTGTATTATCGACTGGATAAACATCCGGTTGCCGGGGATGTCATTGTTTATAAAAAAGACGATCAGCAGTACGTGGGACGAATTGTCGCGAAAGGGGGCGATTCGGTAGAAATTACAGAACAGGCAACAGTGAAGGTCAACGAGAGTGTCGTACTGGAACAAAATATTTTTTATCAGACTCCGCAATACGAAAGTGATGTCATATATCCATTGCAATTGCAGGAGCAGCAATATTTTGTACTGGGCGATTATCGGGAAGGTGCAACAGACAGCCGTTATTTTGGAGCGGTGGATACACGTGAGATAAAAGGAAAAATTATCACTGTGATTCGACGAAATTCGCTATAGGAAATGAGCGAATATTAAGAGAACGGTGAAATACTCAGAGCTTATTTGATAGAAAGTGATATCAGTGGTGGAAGTTGATTTCTTCTCTGATATAACCTTTGATGGATTGTAAATATACGAAGAAAAGAATTTCATCAAACAAGCTGAACAAAAATAGTATGGATTTGAAAAGGAAGGTAAAAGAGTATGAAAAAGAAAATGATCGGACGTGTATCAGCACTGACAGTTGCAGGAGTAATGATGTTTGGCGGAATGCAGATCCCGGCGATGGCAGCCACCGGAGACAGTGTGGTTCAGTTCCAGAAAGTGCTGCAAATGGAAAACGCAGAGGGCGCAAATGTACCGAATGTGACCTATACTTATACCATTACAGCGGGAAGTGCGATAGGTGCAACAGCAAATTCTCCGGAAGTCAAAGCAGGTGTTGGCTTACCAACTATTTCGAGCGTAACTTATACAAAGGGTGACACAATCACACAGAACAAAGTGACAAAGAACGTATCCATCACATTCCCGGATGGAACTTTTACCGCTCCTGGCATTTATCGTTATGTGATTACTGAAAGTGAAAATACCAATACAGATATTACTGATGTGGGCACTAATACACGTTATATGGACGTTTATGTAGTAAATGACAGCGATGGCGGTTACAAAATCGATGCCACTATATTTACAGAAACCGCAGTGACACCGACCTTTGATAAGAATACAAAACAGCCGACATATGGCGGAAAAAACAGCAATATCACAGACGCTTACACCACCTATGAGCTGAGTCTGGATAAAGTAGTAGAAGGAAATATGGGTAACAAGGACCAGTTGTTTAATTTTACAATTAATTTCAAGGGCCCGGCAAACACATCCTTTACTTTTGGAGATAAGAAAGTGGATTTAGATGCACAGGGCAATGGCTCTGTAAGTCTGGATCTGGCAGATAAAACAGCAATTGCTGAAATCAAGGGTATTCCATCCACTGTAACTTATACCGTAACAGAGAATGTGAGCAGTTCCGAAGGCTACGATACCACATTTGCAGTAAAAAGAGGAACCGGCACTTCACAGAGTATTGCAAAAGATACCGCAGCAAGCACTTCTGCAAAAGTAACAGCAACCTCTCAGGAAATGACCAAAGCAGATAACGCAGTTGTTGTAACAAATACGAAGAAAACGGTATCTCCGACAGGTATTGCACTCAGTGTAACTCCGTATGCACTGCTTGCAGGTCTGGCTTCTGCCCTTGGAGCACTGTTCTTTCGCAGAAAAAAATTATCTTAAGCAGTCGAAATTGAATCAACAGGAAACCGCAGAGCTAAAAAAGCAGCGGCAGAACATGAAAAAGAACAGTGATACAAAATGACAGGAAGCAGGGAATTACAAACAAAAACGGAACAACTGGAAAAAGTAAATATGCAGAATGCAGATTCAAATTCAGAAGCAGCAAATGACCGCAGAATAACCATTGCAGAAAAACTGCTGCGGATTGCGAATCGTAGTATGAATCTATTTGTTGCCTGCCTGATGACGGTGTTGTTTCTGTACGGCGGCTATTCCCTGTGGGACACCTGGCGCATTTATCACAGTGCACTGCCGGATCAGGACCTGATGAAACTGAAACCTGTAAAGGGGGAGGATAGCAATCCCTCTTTGCAGGATCTGCAAAAAATCAATGCAGATGTCTGTGCATGGCTGACGGTGTATGATACCGGCATCGATTACCCGGTGGTGCGTGGGAAAGATGATATGGAATATATCAATAAAGATGTATATGGAGACTTTGCACTGTCAGGAGCAATCTTTCTGCAGAGTGCGAATCAACCGGATTTTTCGGATCCATATAATCTGATTTATGGGCATCATATGAGCAATGGAGCCATGTTTGGTGATGTGGTGGAATTTGCCGATGAAGAATATTTTGCCACGCATGAGACCGGAACCTTATATTTGCCGGAAAAAACATGTTCCATTACATTTTTTGCCTGTGTGGAGACAGATGCGATGGACAGCCAGATCTATGGATATATCGGGGAACCGGATACGACCGGGCAGATGCAGCAGCTTTTGCAGTATGTTCAGGAACATGCGGTGCAGTATCGGGACATTGGTGTAACATCGCAGGATTCTGTGATCGCTCTATCTACCTGTGCGGAATCTGCCACAAACGGAAGGGTGGTGTTATTTGGAAAACTGCAGGAATCCTCTGATAACAAGCAGAAATAGCTGTATTTTGAAAATAGTGAAACAGTTTTCTGAATAATTCTGCTAGAAGAAAGTAGTGTTGTTTTGATGAAAAAAGAATAGGACTAAAAATGTGTGGAAGGAGGTGCGAAATGAAGCAGAAAAACGTGCAAAAAGACAATGTGAATGGAACTGGAAACCTGGTTGTTGAAAAAATCGTGGAGAGCAAAAAAGGTGGCATCTTTGTGTTAGCCATGGTTCTGCTCTTCTGGTGTGCACTGTTATTTGCGTTACCTGCCATGGCGGCGGAAAAGACCTGTGCGGTGTTAATTCCAGTGTCAGTGAAAATGACAGGTAATGGATCTGACAGTCAGACGCAGAAGAATCCGGCTTTTACAGTCGTAATGGAGGCAGCAGACGGACGGACAGACCTTCCAATGCCGGAGCAGAACCAGATACAGATTGGGGCAACTGGGAGCGGGACATTTGACTCCATTCTGTATACAACACCTGGAGACTATGAATACCACATTCGGCAGCTTAGCGGCACAGATCAGAACATCACATACGATGCTACCGAATATGATGTAACAGTTCGTGTGACAAATGCCGAAAATGGCGGTTTGGAAGCCGAAATGTGGGCAGTTCATCCGGGGCAATCCGGAAAACAGAGCCAGATCACATTTGAAAACAAGTGGAAAACCACAGAAACTCCGGGAACCATTGAAACACCAGCCAAAACATCGGTAAAAACAGCCACAGCCGTAACCGCAAAAGCACCAAAAACCGGTGATATGCAGAATCCGGCACTTTACGTGGTCGTAATTATTGTTGCAGCTGGAGTGGCTATCAGTGTTAGTTTATATCGTAAGTATAAGAAAAAAGAAGAATTATAGAAATTATTTTATCTCAGTCGAGAAGACTCCCACTTCTGCAAGTGGTGAGTAATAACAAGT
>ERZ860668.1119-NODE-1119-length-17644-cov-5.241173_pt1 | contig 17644 bp, 17 predicted proteins | sample MGYA00510062_ERZ860668 | MGnify/ENA primary metagenome ERZ860668 (study PRJEB30046, sample SAMN00715258) | human gut metagenome | study: EMG produced TPA metagenomics assembly of the A metagenome-wide association study of gut microbiota in type 2...
GAGCGCATGACTGTTAATCATGATGTCACTGGTTCGAGCCCAGTTGGGGGAGCCAAAACAGAGTAGTCTTTTGACTACTCTGTTTTCTTTTTTATCTAAATTTACTGCTAAATCGGGCGAGAAGGTGAGCGTTAAGAAAACAGTCCTGTGGACTGCTTTTAGTGAACTGGGATTGTGCGAGTGCTGTTTAAGAACCAAACATAGTATGCGAGGCAGTTACTTTCCTCCCTTACAAAGTAAGTTGGGGAGCCAGAAAACGACAGGTTTTTACCTGTCGTTTTTTTAGTGAAATAAATCCTTACGGATTTGTGAAATACGCTTTGCGTGTGAAATATTCCTTCGCAATGTGAAATGCCTACGGCGTGAGCTGATTTATTTCATTTCACTTTTTGTGTTACCAAAAAATTTCACAATACGTTATGTAGTATTTCACCGTTTGCACAGCAAACAATTTCACGGAGCAGTTGATGTGTGGAAACGAAATTTCAACCATGTCGAGCATCTTTTTGATTACGGCAGTGCTGTTCATAAGGTTATGTGTACAACCAATGCGGTTGAAAGCATAAATTCAAGTTTCAGAAAAGTTACAAAAAAGGGTGCTTTTCCAAATGAAACGCACTACTCAAATTGCTCTATTTACGCACAACCGAGCTTTACTAAAAGTGGAATGGCAGTAAGGTTCAAAATTGGCCTATGGTCAGAAATCAACTGGCTGCGAATGAAAAAATCAGTGTCCGTATTAAAAAATACGAGCACATGATTTAAGGCATTAACATAATTTTTTATGATCTTTATAAAACTTACACACTTTTCTTGACAAAGCCTCCTCATATCTATTATTATAATGATGATGACCATGAACTCCCATTCCCAGGAGAGAAAATGTCCCCGGATGGTGGTAATAACCGGTATGTTTACACAATTTACTGTGTGAACAATCCGAGAGTTATTTTTAATAATAGCACTACTGATCCTGCAACCAGACAACAACATCCCGGTATTAATCAACCAGGAATAGAAATAATAGAAGATGAAATGTGGATAGTAAATGAAACTGCATATAGTCAAAAGCCACAAGGAATTACAGTTCATTTTTATCGTCCGGCTGATTGGGAGTATTGGAACACAAGGATTTACTTCTATGAAGATAATAATATTCTGATGGAATGGCCTGGTACGCTGATGAATAGTCAAATGTACGATAATTGGTTAACCTATACGATATATGGTATAGACAATCCCAAAGTAATATTTAATGATTCTCAAAATAAGCAGATACCAGGAGTATTACAAGAAGGTCACTTAGTAACACGGGATGTGTGGTATAAAGATGGTATATGGTCAACATATAAACCGTAATATACTTTGATAAGCAATCGGATGACAGAGTCTTTTGCTATGTCATCCGATTACAATATACTATAACAAAAAGAGTGATAGTGTATGAATAAAAAAACTAAAATTATATTGATAATTGTATTAATTGTAGCATTTATAGCATTAATAATACTTTTGCTTCATCCTTGGAAGAGTAACAAATCAGATGGTACGGAGTATTATATGTCAAAAAAATATAACTATTGGTTTGAGGTGGATAATGGTCAAGCAACTTTGATTAAATATACGGGTGAAGAGTATCATGTTAAGATTCCGTCAAGTGTTTATGGAGTTCCAGTTACAAAGTTAGGTGAGTATGAGGTGCTTAATCTTTCAGGAGCAGCTAAAAGGGGAATATTCGAAGACAGTAATGTGTCAGAAGTGAGTATCCCTGAAGGTGTAACGGAAATATGTAATGATGCATTTTATTCTTCAGGTCTCTGTGAAGTGAATATACCTTCCAGCGTTAGAGTAGTCGGGACAAGGGCGTTTGCTTTTTGTAAATATTTAAGGTCTGTGGAATTTGAAACAGGAATAAAAACAATAAGTGAATCAATGTTTAGTAATTGTAAAAACCTGCGTTTTATCGAATTGCCAAGTAGTGTAGAAAAGATAGAAGGTGATGCCTTTGCAGAATGTGCGTTACAAAAAATAGATTTACCTGAAAACATAAATACAATTGAATCTTATGCATTTAGGGAGTGTGATTCTCTAACATTTGTTACTATACCACCAAAAGTAACATCTATTAATAGTGGGACGTTTTATAGCTGCGACTTTTTAGAAAAAGTAAATATTCATGATGAAGTTAAATATATAGCTAATGATGCCTTTGACAGATGTGATAAACTTACAATCTGCGGAATAAAGGGCTCATATGCCGAGCAATATGCAAACGAACACAATATACCTTTTGAAGAATTAGATGCAACAATTGAGTTTCTAAACTAGTGAGTAACTGTTTGTTGATATAATTTTATTTCATCTAAAGAATAGGAAGTGAGATAATGCCAAAATCGAAAATAGTTTCGAGCATTATAGCTTTAGTTTTAGGTCTATGCGTTGTTGTATTTACTATTGCATATTTTAGTATTAACGGAAAACACAACAGAGAGGGATATACATTTGAGGGCGACTTTTTCAATGGCACTGCAACATTAATTGGAATGGAAAATCCGAAAGTAATGTTCAATGATTCGAAGAATAAACAGATACCTGGTGTATTGCAACCTGGGCATTTGGTTACACAAGATGTGTGGTTTAAGGATAATATTTGGACAACATATGAACCAGATTAACTGATTCATTATAAATTTCTAAAGATGAATGAGCAATTATGTTTGCTCATTCATCTTTGAAATTAGTGCTACAAACTTTTGAAAGGTTTTATATATGAAAACAACTAGATTAATACGAGTAAATATAGTATTTGCAATATCTTTTTGTACAGTTTTTATTTTAATGTTTTCAAGTTGTAAAGAGCTATACCCTATAACAAAAACTGCTGAAGGATATACATTTGAAATTGATGAAAATCAAAACGCTACATTGATAAAAACCGATATATTGGCTGAAACCATTGAAATTCCTTCGGAAATTTCTTCATATAAAGTCAAAAAGCTAAGTTGTGTAGAAGAAGCTGCATTAGTTGGGGTGTCTCTTACAGGTGTATTTGAGGGAAATAATGTTGTAAAAGAAATTATAATACCTGAAGGAGTAGTGGAAACTTATGGCCCGGCTATAGCTAATTGCTATAATCTTGAAAAAATTACTATACCAGGCACAATGACGACATTTGACGTAGTGCGGTGTGATAATTTAAAGGAAGTGAACATTGTTGACGGAGATACTATTACCGAATCCTTTAGTTTCAGCGATTGTTCCGGGCTTGAAGAAATATACTTACCGAAGCAAATTAACAAAATCAGCACTAATGCTTTTGCTCGTTGCTATTCATTAAAAAATGTGAAGTTTTCAAAAAATGTTTATTGTATAGAGAGTGTGGCTTTCCAAGGATGTACTTCACTTACAAATATTGATTTACCCGACAAGCTATCAGAAATAGGTTCAAACGCTTTTCAATGGTGTACTTCTCTGCAAACTATTGATGTTCCGTCAAAGGTCAGGATTATTGAGAGCTGGACATTTGATGGTTGCAAATCTCTTGAAATAGTGAATCTGCCTGAGGACTTAATAAAAATAGGTGACGGAGCTTTTCGGGATTGCGTTTCTTTAGAGAAAATTAATGTCTATGATGAATGTGATTACATTGCGGACAACGCTTTTGATGGATGTGATAAACTTACAATCTGCGGAATAAAGGGTAGTTATGCAGAACAGTATGCAAAAAAACATAACATACCATTTGAAAAATTGGATACAACAATTCAGTCTGTAAATTAATAATTATCGGTTTGTTGATAATTAAAACTATATTTTTTACGAGAGAATTTTAATATGATGAAAAAAATAAAAAAATATAAACTACCTATCGGGATATTGTGCGTAGTGTTAGTGATACTTATATTGCTGCAAAGCTGTTCAAGTGAGCATTGGTGGTTTGGGTACACATATGAAACCGATGGATATACAAATAAATCGGCAACAATTGTAAAGATAAACTACCCGTCAGAGAAAGTTGTAATTCCTTCAACAATATTTTTCCATAAAGTAAATGCTTTAGGCGGATATGTTACAGGATACAATTTGTGGGGAGCAGAAAGGAAAGGAATGTTTGAGGATAACGATATAGTAAAAGAGATTGTTGTTTCTGAAGGGATAGAGTATATATTTAACAGATGTTTTGACCATTGTATTTCATTAGAAAGCATACAACTCCCAAGTACTATAAAACAATTCTCTTTTACGAATTGTGAAAGTCTGAAAAATGTTAATTTTAATGGTGATGTAAAAGAAATTGAAAGTTTATCATTTTCAGGCTGTTCTTCATTAGAAACGCTTGTAATTCCGGATAATATTGCTGATCGTGGTATAGCATACGGTGCTTTTTCCGGTTGCACATCACTAAAAAGTATAAATATTCCCGATAATATTACTGCAATACAACGATATGCATTTAGTAATTGCATATCCTTAAAACAGTTAGTTTTGTCTAAAAATATTAAGAGCATTGAATGGGGTGCTTTTGAAAACTGCACCTTGCTGGAGAAAATTATCATTTACGATAAGGCAGAAGATATTGCGGATAATGCCTTTGAAGGTTGTGATAAGCTCACAATCTATGGAATAAAAGGCTCATATGCAGAACAATATGCAAACAAACATGACATACCATTTGAAGAATTGAATAACATAGTTGACTGATTATATTTGCGGAGATTAAATAAAGTCAAATTTTAGATTTTAAATGCCGACAAGTTATAGCTGTTAATGCTATTAACTGTCGGCATTATTTTTTGCCATTTTGCGTTGAAAGCAGAAAGGGCACTTATGATTTATAGAAACAGAAGTCCCCCCATCGACCTGAATTAAAAAATTCAGATTGATTGGAGGAAAAATTAATGGATGTAAATTGCAATAGCAAGTTGAAACAATTTTTTAAGAATATCATGTTCATTGAAGTAGATATTTGTAAGTCACCGCAGTAAGGAATGTTGTAAACAAACGGCACCCCATAAAATTCTGTGTAAATAATAATCCTTCAAGCAATAACAAAACAGCGGATTGGAGCTTGTAAAATAAAGTGTGTAAGTTAGAAAAATAACTTGCACACTTTTCTTGACAAAGCCTCAAGAAAATTTGCGTTTGCACTTGCAAGCTGATTTGATACATCATCGTATTTGTCTTTCTCAATGTACTGACCGCCTGCAAGGTTGCCGAGCTTAACGTCTGCCGCATTGTTCACCTTTTCTGCAAACTGTTCAAATGTTAACGCTTTGCCGCCAAACATGGTTTTTAAAATTTCCATTAAGTCCATTTGTTTGCTCCTTTCAATTTATTAGCAATTGTGTGTATGCTCAGATATTTGAGCAATATTAAAAGCCCCCGAAATTCGGGAGCTTCTAACCATAATCTGTAATTTTCGGGGTAAAAGTAAAAGGAATGTTCTAAACACCACTTTAATACCCTTTTAAATTCGTTTAATTTTGTTTTTATTCAATCAACTATGTAACTCTTTACCTTTCGGCATTTAAAGCCAATACAATTGAAAATAAGCATAAATAATTATCTACCTTTTGCTACAGGCAAATCATCATAATTACTCTCAGCTCTTTCTGTTTCTATTGTATAATGCTTGCAAAATTGCTTTTCGGCTAAAAACTCTTTTGGAATTCCTTTTAAATAATATTTACATATAGTACCAAATTTGTTTTTTCTGTTAGCACAACTACTACACCTTGGTAAATTTGCCATTTTATTATCTCCTTAAATAAGTGTCTATATATTCATAATATACATCCAAATATTTCTTGCTTATACTTTTTCCTTTGTTTATAGCAACATACACCTCATTAAGAAACTCATCAGGATATTATCAACCAATTTACAAAAACCTTTTACACGAGTATCTTCATTTAAAAATTGATATAACTGTTCAGTCTTCTCAAACGAATTATAGTAGTTAATGCAAGCATGCATTATTTCGTGATTTACTAAATCTTCGATGTTCTCACTTTGCCACCAACCTGAATCGTAATAATTCAAACAAGCAGCATTAAACTCATCTAATGTTACATTTAAAAAATAATCTCTATTTAAATACAACTGAGTTTTAGGGTGTACACCTGTTTCATAGTTAGTAATGAATACAGATTTATTCCCAATAGGAAATTTAGCAATTTTAATTTCATCAAATATGAAATCGTCATTTTCGGATAATCTTTTTTCGATTGCACCGTTAATTGCTTTAAGAATATCTGCAGATAACTCGCTTTTATTATATTTTCCAAAATTAGTTTCTGATTTTTAATAAATAATTACAATTATCAGGAAATTTCACCGATTTAATTATAGTTTTAATTATACTCTTTTCAGCGGAATTTGCAACTGCTTTCTTATTTCTCCACACCGCTTTTTGAGCAGTACTTCTGCCAAAACCATAAGCCTGTTGACGAGAACCGTCAGGAAGTAATCCTGTTCTTTTACAAAAGCTATTCAGTTCTGACTCCTGCCGTTTCAACTTGCTTGAATAGTGGCTGAAATTTTTTTCTAACTTTTGTAACAGCTCTTCATCAGAGAGGTTATTTAAAGCCTCATCACAAGCGGCAAGTGTTCTTTTGGTTGCCCTGATTTTGCGTTCAAAAGCTCTTTAGAGCTTTTCTGTAAAATATCTGTAGAGCATATTTTGTCCTCCGTTTCAGGTTTTTAAGCAATTCCTTTTAACGGATTTTGGCAAAATATGCTCTGCTTTTTTTACTTTTTATTTGCAGCTGTTTTTCTGCCCTAACTTTTATTATAGAGCAATATTTGAAATAGAAGGGCTTTGATGAGGGTTAAGGTTACGCTCCGCAAGCAATTGGCGGGGCAGAAATCTTTTGATTTTAAAAATGTATAATATGACATACTGATAGTAGTATGTTATACTATGCAAAATATATAGAAAGTATACCGAAATTGTATAACTGAATAAAATGTACTAAAAATAAGGATAAAATAACTTAAAGATATTGAAAATAACTACAGTATGTGCTAAAATTAGACAAAAGAAAAGGATTCGGAAAACCGAATCCTCAAATCACACACTGTGATGGTTGCCTAAGCAACGGATAGAATGAATTTTTATTTGAACTCATAGTGTAAATCCAATAAGGTAATTAGATTATCTTAATAATATTACAAAATAAATACTTTGTCAATAGAAAAGGAGGAAATTTGTGAAGAATTTTAATGACGATTATTATGTAGGATTTGATATAGGAACGGATTCTGTCGGACATGCAGTAGCCGATACAGATTACAATCTCTGCAAATTTAAAGGCAATGCTATGTGGGGCGTTGATCTGTTTGAGGAGAGTAATTCAGCTGCCGAGAGAAGAACTCTTAGATCGGCACGAAGAAGAGGCTTGAGAAAAAGAAACCGTATTGAATGGCTGCAAATGCTTTTTGATGAGGAAATTTCAAAGGTTGACAATGCTTTTTTTCAGAGATTAAAAGAAAGTTGTCTGTATCTTGATGACAAATCATCAAATGTTCCGTATGCGGTTTTTGCAGACGGTAATTACACCGATAAAGAATTCCACACAGACTACCCCACAATTTATCATCTTAGAAAAGAATTGATTAAGAGCTCACAACCACACGATATAAGACTTGTATATCTTGCGTTACATCATATTATAAAACACAGGGGACATTTCTTGTTTGATAATATGGGATCTGATTTTGAAAATGAATCCTCGTTTGAAGCTCTTTTTGATGATTTAAAACTTTACTTAAAAGAAGAATATGAAATTGAATTTGAGTGCAATGATTCGTTAAGATTTTCAGAAATATTAAAGGACAAAACATTGAAGAAAACTGCAAAATCGTCTGAATCGTACAAGCTTTTCGGTTACAGTAAAAGAAATAATCCATATGAAACTGCTTTGATAGATTTGATGTGTGGCAGAAAGGTTAAATTTTCCGATATGTTCGGTGATAAGTCGTTTGACAGTGAGGAAGTAAACGGTATTACCTTTGAAAGCGGTTATGACGATAATGAAAATACATACCGTGATTTGTTACAAGAAAAGTTTGAACTTATCGAAAAAGCAAAGGCGGTTTATGACTGGGCAATTCTTGCAGATATTTTGAACGGTGAAAAGTATATTTCATTTGCCAAAGTCAAAACATATGAAGAACATAATTCTGATTTGAAAATGCTCAAAGATTTCGTTAAAGAGAGATGTAAATCGTTATATGGCGAAATCTTTAGAATTACAAAGGACAAGCTTGATAACTATACGGCATATTGCGGAAAGTACAAAGAAAACGGCAGAAACGGTGTAATTCAGTATCGTACAAATCAGGCGGATTTCTGCAAATATCTGAAGAAAAAGTTTGAAAAGCTTGACAAAACAGGCTATGAAGAAATGTTTGATAAGATTGAAAACGGCACATTTATGCCGAAAATTGTCGTAAAAGATAACGGCGTTATTCCTATGCAGGTGAATAGGAGTGAGCTGAAAGCAATTCTGAAAAATGCTTCAACTTATCTTGAATTTCTTAATAAAAAAGATGAAAACGGAATTTCTGTAAGTGACAAGATAGTCAAAATTTTTGAATTCAGAATACCGTATTATGTAGGTCCGCTGAATAATCACAGCCAAAAATCGTGGCTTGTCAGAAGTGATGAAAAAATATATCCGTGGAATTTTGACAGTGTTGTTGACATAGAGCAATCGGCAGAGAATTTTATAAATAATCTGACTTCAAAATGTACATATCTTCCAACGAAGGATGTAATACCTAAGAATTCGATTTTATACAGTACCTTTACGGTTCTTAATGAACTGAATAATTTAAGACTTGACGGAAAAAAGCCTGATGTAAGTCTTAAACAGGCAATATTTAATGACTTGTTTATGACGCATAAAAAGGTCAGAAGAAAAGATTTGCTAAATTATCTAAAAAGCGAAAAAGGTATTACGCCAGATATCACAGGCATTGACGGTGATTTTAAGTCAAGTATGCGTTCCGCAATTGAAATGTCACAGTTTAATCTGACCGACAGCGAAAAAGAGGACGCTATAAAAGCTATAACTGTATTTGGCGATGATAAAAAACTTTTAAGAAAGCGTTTAAAAAGGCAGCTCGGTTCAAAATTATCGGATGAAGATATAATGAGAATTTCTAAACTCAAATACAAGGATTGGGGAAGATTATCAAAGGAGTTTCTTACCGAAGTTTATAATGTCGATAAAAATACAGGTGAGTTGCAATTTAACATTATCCATGCACTATGGCAGACAAATGATAATCTTATGGAGCTGCTTGGCTCAAAATACGGTTTTGAACAGAGCAGACAAAACTATCTTGACGGTATTCAGACAGGGCAAAGCCTTGAGAAAATGGTGGAGAATCTCTATATTTCTCCTGCGGTAAAACGACCTGTGTATCAGTCTTTGAAAATTATGCATGAAATCAACAAAATTCAAGGTCATGCACCTAAAAAGATATTTGTTGAGATGACAAGAAAAGACGGTGTGAAAGGCGACAAAGGCCGTAAAGAGTCAAGAAAGACCAAGCTTGTAGATTTGTATAAAAAGTGCAGTGAGGATTCGGGCGAACTCTGGGAATCTCTTGAAAAAACACCTGATGATGAATTTAAAAGAGACAGACTGTATTTTTACTATACTCAATTCGGCAAGTGTATGTACACGGGAGAACCGATAAATCTGTCGGAATTGTACAATCAAAACATTTACGATGTGGATCACATTTTCCCTCGTTCAAAAGTTAAAGATGACAGCCTTGATAACCGTGTCCTTGTAAAGAAACAGGTTAATGCTCACAAGGATAATACATATCCGCTTGACAGTTCAATTCGTGAAAAGATGAAAGGCTTCTGGCATTTGCTTATGGATAAAGGTCTTATTAGCAAGAAAAAGTACGAGAGGCTTACAAGGGCAACTGAGCTTACTGACAGCGAACTTTCAGATTTTATTGCAAGACAGATTGTTGAAACATCTCAATCAACAAAAGCAGTTGCGTCACTTTTTAAAGAATTGTATCCCGATACTGAAATTGTGTATGTAAAAGCGTCAACGGTTTCTGAATTCAGACACGAATATGATTTCTTAAAATGCAGAGAAGTAAACGATTTTCACCATGCAAAAGATGCATATTTAAATGTTGTTGTCGGCAATGTGTATAACGAACGCTGTACACACAACAAGTCCATATTTATCGAAGGTTTGAAAACCAAAGCTTATAGCCTAAACAAAATGTTCAGTTTTAATACACCGAACGCATGGTCAATTGATGATAATAAGTCAATCAAAATTGTCAGAAAGACTATGAACAAGAACAATATCCGTTTTACAAGGTATGCTTTAACAAGAAACGGCGGACTTTTCAAGATGAATCCTCTGAAAAAAGGAAGCGGTCAGGTTTCACTAAAACAGAACTCTCCGCTTTCGGATATCAGTAAATACGGAGGTTATGACAAGCCGGCATCTTCGTACTTTTCATTTGTTAAATACGAGGGCAAAAAGGGCAAAGAAATGCGTCAGCTTGTTGCAATTGATTCTTACATTAAGGCTCGGTATGAGGCAAACCCTGAAAAATATCTGAGTGAAAATCTTGGCTTGAAAAATCCTGTGGTTCTGATTCCCGTTGTAAAATATAATGCCTGCATTGAAATTGACGGTTTCAGAATGCATATAAGTGCCAAGACTGGTAAGCAAATTATATACAAACCAGCCATGCAGTTAACAGTTAGTTATGATACAGAAAAATATATCAGAAATGTCGTTAAGTTGAATTCCAAGCCTGAAAATTACAATATTACAGAGCTTGACAAAGTGAGTGCCGATGAGAATTTGAAGTTGTTTGATATTTTAACCTCTAAAATGACAGATACAATTCTAAAGGTTAAATTCGGTGATATGGGTGTTAAAATTGCATCTCATCGTGATGCTTTTGAAAAACTGGATATTAGAAAACAATGTTTTGTTCTTACAGAAATACTCAAAATCATACATTGTAATGCTGTTTTAGGAAATCTTACATATATTGGTGAGGGTAGTTCTTCGGGAAGAGTTGGTTTAAATTCCGTATTGTCGGAGGTTAAAGGTGTAAAGTCGATTTATCTTGTTCATCAGTCGGTAACAGGTTTGTTTGAGAAGAAGATTGATTTGTTACATATGTAAGTTATCAGAAAAGAGGATATTTAGATGAGTTGGAGAACGGTAGTAATTACGAAAACATCAAAGCTGGATTACAGCATGGGACACCTTGTTGTGCGTGATGTTGAAAGCACGGTAAAGGTGCATATAAGTGAAATATCCGTGCTTGTTATTGAAAGTACGGCTGTTTCGGTTACTGCCGCTCTCCTTTGTGAGCTTATCAAGAAAAAAGTAAAGGTCATATTCTGCGATGAAAAGCACAATCCTCTTTCGGAACTTACGCCATATTACGGTAGTCACGACTGCAGTCTTAAAATTAAAAGACAAATTGCGTGGAATGAAGCGGTAAAGCAATGTGTGTGGACTCAGATTGTAGCCGAAAAAATTAAGAATCAAGCTAAGGTTCTTGAAATATACAAACTTCCACAAAGCAGTATGCTTATGGGATATATAGATGAGCTTGAACTTAATGATAAATCAAACAGAGAAGGACATGCCGCCAAGGTGTATTTTAATGCCTTGTTCGGTAAATCATTCAGTCGCAATGACGAATGTCCTATAAATGCTGCTCTGAATTATGGCTACAGTATTGTTCTTTCTGTTTTTAACCGAGAAATTACAGCAAACGGATATCTCACACAATTGGGATTATTTCACGATAATATGTTTAATCAATATAACCTGAGCTGTGATTTAATGGAACCTTTTCGCCCGTTCGTTGACATATCGGTAAAGGATATGAATCCTCAAAAATTTGAAAAAGAAGAGAAAATATCAATATTCAATTTGTTAAACGATGAATTCAAAATTGACGGCAGGACACAAACTTTTATAAATGCCGTGAAAATATACTGCAAAAGTGTTTTTGATGCAATAGAAGAATGTGATACCTCGCTTATAAGGTTTGCAGGAAAATGAGTTACAGATTTATGAGAATAATGGTTTTATTTGATTTGCCCGTTGAAACTCCTTTACAGAGGCATAACTACGGAAAATTCAGAAGATATTTAATAAAAAACGGTTTTATGATGATGCAGGAATCTGTGTATGTTAAGCTTGCGTTGAATCAGAATACGGCAGCGGCAATAATTGACGCTTTGAAAAAGAATAAACCGCCGGAGGGACTTGTTCAGATTTTGTCTGTTACCGAAAAACAGTTTTCAAAAATTGAGATAATTACAGGCGATTATTCAAGTGATACCGTTGACAGTGACGAAAGGTTGTTAATGCTATGAAATTTCTTTTCAAGTATATGTCGGAGCCTTTTGATTTTTTAAAAAGCAATGCGGTTACTCTTGTTATAGAAAATAAAAAACTTTTCAGACATACAATACTTTCGGTTAGTGAATGTGATTGTAATGAAATGTTTGTGTTTTCTGAAAATTTTAAGCCGCTTGATTTTTCAAAATCAGTCAAATATGTTGACAGCGTTCTTACATTTGAATTTTCTGACAGAAAAATGATGACTAAGGTAAATTCTTTTTTTGAAAATTTGTGTAATACAAAATATTTTCCGCAAATTTCAGAAATTAAAGCTTTATGTGTGAGCTTGTGCTGCGAGCTTTTTAAGGAAAATGATTATGATTTTCAGTTCTGCGAAAGTATCGAAACAATGGCATTAGTAAAATTGTTTTCATTTGTGCCTGCAGATGCCTCGGATGATAATGTCGGTCATCTTTTAAGATATTTCAAACTTATGAAAGAGTATCTTGGAATAAAGTGTTTTATTGTTCAAAATCTGCATATTTATCTTGATGACAGTGAATGTGAAAATCTTTTGGAATCCGCCGTTATGCACGGTATATATTTGCTTAACATTGAAAACTCAGTGCCGAAAGAAGTTTCTGAATACGAAAAACTTGTTGTGATTGATAATGATTTGTGCGAATTTTATTGACAATCATTATACAAATGTTATAAAATATCCTCATAGATTTGCCGTGCACAGTATAGTGGGTGCATTTTATTTTCAATTTGAGGTTTGAGAATAGTGTAAATCTATAAGGTAGTAAAACGTTCCAGCTGATGATGCTAAAAAGATATGCGTTTGAGAATAGTGTAAATCTATAAGGTAGTAAAACTTGTGAATTTATTTCTTGCATAATCGTTGAGTTTGAGAATAGTGTAAATCTATAAGGTAGTAAAACACTTATTTTAAGCCTATAATCGGCTAATGGGTTTGAGAATAGTGTAAATCTATAAGGTAGTAAAACTTTATTTAGACTATTCCAATCAATATTTGAGTTTGAGAATAGTGTAAATCTATAAGGTAGTAAAACAAAACAAATTACATTGTAGAAATTGAAAAAGTTTGAGAATAGTGTAAATCTATAAGGTAGTAAAACTAAAAAATTTTTCCGCAATTGAATCCAGCTGTTTGAGAATAGTGTAAATCTATAAGGTAGTAAAACATTTGACAAGTCTACCATTTGAACTTATGAGTTTGAGAATAGTGTAAATCTATAAGGTAGTAAAACTAAATTCATTGTAAGTGGCGACCACCTCAGTTTGAGAATAGTGTAAATCTATAAGGTAGTAAAACCGATACAAGCAGTACAGACGGCACAGCTTGTTTGAGAATAGTGTAAATCTATAAGGTAGTAAAACATTTTTTGACCAAACTTTAAAGTTAGGAATGTTTGAGAATAGTGTAAATCTATAAGGTAGTAAAACTGGCAGTCTGTGCAACATTCTTATTGTCACGTTTGAGAATAGTGTAAATCTATAAGGTAGTAAAACTTCGATTTCAAAAGCTGATATTTTCACTGAGTTTGAGAATAGTGTAAATCTATAAGGTAGTAAAACAGAGAAAATCAAAAACACGCTACGAAACAAGGTTTGAGAATAGTGTAAATCTATAAGGTAGTAAAACCAAATAATTAACGGCTTCTGAGAGGTTGAGGTTTGAGAATAGTGTAAATCTATAAGGTAGTAAAACCAAGCCCGTTTGACGGCGTTCACAAATGTAGTTTGAGAATAGTGTAAATCTATAAGGTAGTAAAACGAACAGATTGAAAGAAATGTATCAGAAGCTGTTTGAGAATAGTGTAAATCTATAAGGTAGTAAAACACTCTATATCGTCAAATGAATTGACAATATGTTTGAGAATAGTGTAAATCTATAAGGTAGTAAAACACTCTGCAATTGTGTGTATGCCTTTCGTCGTTTGAGAATAGTGTAAATCTATAAGGTAGTAAAACTTGTTTCGGGCTATAACGAAACAACAAACGTTTGAGAATAGTGTAAATCTATAAGGTAGTAAAACTAATTTCTGATAAAAATATTGTGTAGCTGAGTTTGAGAATAGTGTAAATCTATAAGGTAGTAAAACTGTATAGCAAAAGAGAGGTTGAATTATGATGTTTGAGAATAGTGTAAATCTATAAGGTAGTAAAACTTATTCAATTCCCTTTTGGTGTACCACCATGTTTGAGAATAGTGTAAATCTATAAGGTAGTAAAACTTTTCCCTTTCTGTGTCCTGTAGTCTATGGGTTTGAGAATAGTGTAAATCTATAAGGTAGTAAAACCATTCGTTGAGCATCATTCATCAAATGTGGTTTGAGAATAGTGTAAATCTATAAGGTAGTAAAACCAAGGAACTCCAATCAGTCCAATGCTTACTGTTTGAGAATAGTGTAAATCTATAAGGTAGTAAAACTATCCCATACTGCAAGTATAGCACACCCGTGTTTGAGAATAGTGTAAATCTATAAGGTAGTAAAACGGCGGTCTTGCCATAGAGTGTGGCGATGCAGTTTGAGAATAGTGTAAATCTATAAGGTAGTAAAACTATTTCAAGCCATACTTCCATAGCCTCTTCGTTTGAGAATAGTGTAAATCTATAAGGTAGTAAAACCGGCAGTAACTATTTTGCTGTAAATGCTGCGTTTGAGAATAGTGTAAATCTATAAGGTAGTAAAACTCCAAAACACCGAGCCGTGCAGCCATTGCGGTTTGAGAATAGTGTAAATCTATAAGGTAGTAAAACGAAAAATGCGATAGACAAAAGCGGCTGAGGTTTGAGAATAGTGTAAATCTATAAGGTAGTAAAACTTTCTTTAAAAATTCTTGTGCATCAGCATTGTTTGAGAATAGTGTAAATCTATAAGGTAGTAAAACTCGCAGGCTTGCTAAAAGCTTCGTCGCAGGGTTTGAGAATAGTGTAAATCTATAAGGTAGTAAAACCGGAGCTTGCAACCCACTCCGAGGACGGCGGTTTGAGAATAGTGTAAATCTATAAGGTAGTAAAACGGAGAGAGTAACAAAACCACTTATCACGCAGTTTGAGAATAGTGTAAATCTAATTAGGGTACAAATTTTACTCGTGGACTGTGAAAAAACAGCATTGCAAAAAACAATATGGCACATAACCGTTATCACTTTCGGTTATGTGCCTTTTGTAGTTTAATAAGTTTGTTAAGAATACCACGATTGATTACAGTCCAAAACAAGGAAGATTTCAGTGCGTTAATTTCCAAAGTAAGTTTCACCGTGGAAATTACTTTGGGGATTAACTATTTACTTTTTCGTTTAAATTTGCGGTAAATATGAATTGTATAATCCGTTTTATTGTGTTATTATGTAGTAAAATAGTGTGCAACATTGGTGTTTTGAAAAAAATTATGTTGCTGAAATTAAACTTGAAATAACTGACGGGTGGCATATGGTTCGCAAAGTTGACAAAACAAAGCTTCTGACTGTTGTTGGGATAGTTATATTCCTGTTTGGAGGTGCGGTGAGAATTTTTTCTCATCTTACTTCCTCGGCGGATAATTATATTGAAAATTTTGATGTTATTATCTTTTCCGGGCTTATTATAGGCTGGGGTGTGTCTGTTGCATATCGCATTGTTCAGAAGAATATACGAATCTGCCTTGTGATATCTGCGGCGCTTATGCTCTTGTGGATGGCTCTTCGTGCCATAAAATACAACAGCCCTGCCGACATCAACACATACGGACGGTATCTTTGGTATTCATATTACATAGCAATGGTGTTTTTGCCGCTTATGATGTTTTTTGCAATGCTGAATATCGGTAAGCCTGAAAATACAAATAACCGAAAATATCTTTTGATTATACCTGCCGCCGTTCTTGTGCTGCTTGTTATGACGAACGATTTTCATCAGCTTGCTTTTGTATTTGAACCCGATTTTTACAATTGGAACAAACAATACAGTTACGGTCCTGTTTACTATGTAATTGCAGTGTGGATTTTTATACTTGTACTTTCGTCAATTGTGCTTTCAATCAATCGATGCAGAATTTCCGCAACACGCAAAAAGCTGTGGATTCCGATTGTAATAATTCTTGTCGCAATAATTTACACACTCTGGAATAATCTGAATCACGGATATTCGGGACTTAGAATTTACAATGTTCCCGAGGTGTTCTGTTTTGCCTCAATTGCTTTATGGGAAAGCCTTATTCAGATAGGTCTTGTGCCGTCAAATACGGGTTACGGCGATTTTTTCAATGCGTCAAATCTTAACACTCTCATATTTGACAATGAGGGCAATGTGAAATACCGCTCTAAAAACGCAACAAATGTTTCAAAAGATGTTGTTCTGCAAAACGGTAACAGTGTTGTGATTGATGAAAATATAATTCTTAAAAAGCATAATATAAAAGGCGGTAAGGCAGTTTGGACGGAAGATATATCGGCAATTAACCGAATTAACAGAGAACTTTCGGAAGTAAAAGAGCAGATTTCGGAATACAATGTAATCTTAAAATCAGAGGCAGAGCTGAAAAAACGAAGAGCGGCAGTAACCGAACAGAACAAGCTCTATGACAGTATAACCGAATTTATCCGCCCTCAGCTTTGCGACCTTGAAAATGTACTCAAAAATATTGAAAACAACAGGGGAGATGTTTCGGCTGATTATGCCGGTGCCTGTGTTGTTAATGTTTACATCAAGAGAATAAGCAATCTGCTCATTATGGCAAAAAGCAGAAAAATGCTGAATGCTTTTGAGCTTGAAAACAGTATCCGAGAACTTGCCGAGTACATTTCTGTCTACGGAATTTCGTGCTCGTTTTTCAGTAATGTTTCGGGAGAAATTTCAGCCGAAAAAACGATTGCACTTTTTAAATTTATCGGGATTTTTATAAGGCACATAATGAACTGCACAGATGCGTTGCTGTTTAATTTAAAAGTCAATGAGAGATTTATTGATTTAAAAATCAATTGTGACAGCAAAAATGAAATGAAAATCCCCGATGATTTACTTGACGATATTATAAAACTCGGCGGAAATGTCACCACAGAATATGACGCCGACACTCTGTTTGTGTTTGTTCGTATGCAAAGCGGAGGTGATGACATATGACATCCATCCTTGAAATGCGTTCGTTTGTTTGTGTTATATTGATGAGTGTGCAATTTGTTGTTGCCTGTGCGGCAATATACAACGCAACGCAAACATCGGTGTACAAGGGGTACAAACAAGATAAAATAGAAATGAGGGGCGATAG
>ERZ860668.1139-NODE-1139-length-17439-cov-10.242982_pt1 | contig 17439 bp, 8 predicted proteins | sample MGYA00510062_ERZ860668 | MGnify/ENA primary metagenome ERZ860668 (study PRJEB30046, sample SAMN00715258) | human gut metagenome | study: EMG produced TPA metagenomics assembly of the A metagenome-wide association study of gut microbiota in type 2...
CCAGCAAGGAGCAGGTCATCGTCAACACCTGGTACGGCGGCGAGATGAAGAAGGGTATGTTCTCCATGATGAACTACTTCCTGCCGCTGAAGGGCATGGCTTCCATGCACTGCTCTGCCAACACCGATATGGAGGGCAAGAACACTGCCATCTTCTTCGGTCTGTCCGGCACCGGCAAGACCACCCTGTCCACCGACCCGAAGCGTCTGCTCATCGGCGATGACGAGCACGGCTGGGACGACAACGGCGTCTTCAACTTCGAGGGCGGCTGCTACGCTAAGGTCATCAATCTGGACAAGGACTCTGAGCCCGACATCTACAACGCCATCAAGCGCAACGCTCTGCTGGAGAACGTCACTCTGGACGCTGAGGGCCACATCGATTTCGCCGACAAGAGCGTGACCGAGAACACCCGCGTCTCCTACCCCATCGACCACATCCAGAACATCGTCCGCCCCATCTCTTCTGCACCCGCAGCCAAGAATGTCATCTTCCTGTCTGCTGATGCATTCGGCGTCCTGCCCCCGGTCTCCATCCTGACTCCGGAGCAGACCCAGTACTACTTCCTGTCCGGCTTCACCGCAAAGCTGGCCGGCACCGAGCGCGGCATCACCGAGCCCACCCCCACCTTCTCTGCCTGCTTCGGCCAGGCCTTCCTGGAGCTGCACCCCACCAAGTACGCTGAGGAGCTGGTCAAGAAGATGCAGAAGAGCGGCGCCAAGGCTTATCTGGTCAACACCGGCTGGAACGGCACCGGCAAGCGCATCTCCATCAAGGATACCCGCGGCATCATCGACGCCATCCTGAGCGGCGCTATCAACGAGGCTCCCACCAAGAAGATCCCCTACTTCGACTTTGAGGTCCCCACCGCTCTGCCCGGTGTTGACCCCGCCATCCTCGACCCCCGCGACACCTACGCAGATGCCGCTCAGTGGGAAGAGAAGGCCAAGGATCTGGCTGGCCGCTTCATCAAGAACTTCGCAAAGTACGAGGGCAACGAGCACGGCAAGGCTCTGGTCTCTGCCGGCCCCCAGCTGTAAGCTGACAGCACCTCTTACATAAGGCCATAAGATCAAGACCCATCCGATCTCCCGCAAAAAGGAAGTCGGATGGGTCTTTCTTGTGATCCATCTCGTTTTATAGCACTCTGCGGAGAATACTGCACATGAAAAAAGCAACGGTCAACGACTACTTCCGACACCACTGGATGAAGCTCATGCTCTTCGCGCTCTTTACAGCGGCGGTATCCTTTTTCGCGCCGTTGAAAAACTTCCAGCTCAAGTGGCTTATCGACTCCAAGAGCAAGCAGGAGGCACTGGGCTATATGGGGCTGGTGTTCCTCATCACCTTCACCAGCTGGTTTTTCGAACGGCTGAGCCGCCGCTCCTTTACAAAACTCGCCTGCGGCGCCGTGGAGCAGGTGCGGGGACAGGTCATGGAGCGGGTGCTGCGCCGCCCGGTGTCCCAATATCAGCGGGAGGGCGACGCAGCCTATCTCTCCCTGTTGACCACCGACCTGCGCACCCTCTACGACGACTATTATATGTCCCTCTTCAACATCGCGTTCTGGGGCGGCATCATGCTCTGTGCGCTGGGGATGTACCTTTACATCAGCCCGGTGATGCTGGCGGCCATCCTGCTTGTGACCGTGCCGCCGCTGGTCCTGCCCCGGAAGATGAATGAGCGGCTCAAAGCCTCCCGAGACGCTTTTTCGCTCCAGATGGCGGGCTACACCCAGCAGCTCAAGGAGCTTCTGGGCGGGTTCGAGGTCATCCGGGGCTTTCTGCGGGAGGACGCCTATGCTACCCGCCACCGGGATGCTGCCCGGCAGGCCCGCGACAGCGAGCAGGCCTACCAGCAGAGCCTCAACGCCATGGTGGTCAACACCTCTCTCATCAGCAACCTCATCTTCCCCATCGTCATGCTGGTGGGCCTTTTTCTCGCTTTCGACGGGCGGCTGACGATGGGCACCGTCTCCACCGCCGCCAGCATGGCGAACTTCGTCATCACGCCCTGTAATCAGATTGCCCAGTGCTGGGCCAAGGTCAGATCCTCGAAGGGCATCCGTCAGCGGCTGGAAGCAGCCATGTCCAGCCCGGAAAAAGTCTCTGCGGGCCGGGCCATCGGTAAACTCGAGCACATCGAGTGCAAGGACACCGGCTTTTCCTACCCCGGGGCCGCTGCACCGGTGCTGCGCGGCGTCCGGCTGACGGTCTCCGGGCAGGAAAAAGCCGTCCTCGTGGGCGAAAGCGGCTGCGGCAAGTCTACACTGGCAAAGCTGCTGTTCCAGTACTACCCAGACTATACCGGCAGCATCCTCTTCAACGGCCAGCAGCTGCGGGACATCGACCGTCAGAGCCTCTACCAGCGGGTAGGTTACATTGCCCAGACAACCTATCTCTTCAATGACACCCTCCGCAGCAACATCTGCCTCGGCGCGGACTTCCCCGAGGCTCAGCTTTTCCACGCCATCGGGATGGCGGGCCTCACCGACTGGGTGAGCACCCTGCCCGACGGCCTCGACACCCTCATCAGCGAGAACGGCAAGAATCTCTCGGGCGGGCAGCGCCAGCGCATCGGCATCGCACGGCTGGCGCTTCGCCGGTACGACCTCATCATCGCCGACGAGATCACCGCCAGCCTCGACCCCGACACCAGCGGACAGATCATGGAAAATCTGCTCGCTCTCCCCTGCATGGTGGTGGCCATCACCCACGACGTCTCGGGGGCGTTCATGAAGCAGTTTGACAAGGTCTACCGGGTGAAGCACGGAAGCGTCACACAAGCATAAAAGGAGGGCCTGTGCCGGGTTTCAGCACAGGCCCTCCTCTTGTTTTTACCGGTTATTTTGCCGCATCAAACTCGGCAAGGATGTCGGCCTCCGGGGCCGGGGTCACGAGGCTGACCACCACGCAGACGGCCAGCGAGACGAGGAAGGCGGGCAGAAGCTCATAGATGCCGAAGACGCCGCCCAGCGGGCTGACGAGGTACTTCCAGACGAAGACCATCAGGCCGCCGGAGAGCATACCGGCCAGAGCGCCCTGCCAGTTGCAGCGCTTCCAGAACAGGGCGCAGAGGACGACAGCGCCGAAAGCGCCGCCGAAGCCGGCCCATGCAAAGCTGACGATGCCGAAGACGCTGGAATCCGGGTCGCGGGCCAGCACCACGCCCACCACGCTGACGCAGATGATGGTCAGGCGGGCTGCGAAGAGGCTCTGCTTCTCGCTCAGCTTGAGGTGGCCGAACTCCTGCAAAATGTTCTGGGACACGCTGGACGCAGCGGCCAGCATCTGGCTGTCCGCCGTGGACATGGTGGCCGCCAAGATGCCTGCAAGGATGAGTCCGGCCAGAACTGCCGCCAGCACACCGTGCTGACTGATGAGGCTGGCGATGCGGACGATGAGGGTCTCACTGGACGAGCCGCTGAGGAATTCCAGCGCACCGGCCCTGGTCATGCCGAGGCCCACCATACCGATGACGATGGACGCCGCCATGGCGATGACCACCCAGACGGTGGCAATGCGGCGGCTGAGCACCAGCTTCTTCTCGTCCTCGATGGCCATGAAGCGGAGCAGGATGTGGGGCATACCGAAGTAGCCGAGACCCCACGCCATGGTGGAGACGATGTCCAGCAGGCTGTAGGACGTGGCCCCGCCGGTCACGGCGTCGTGGCTGGCCGTCATGGTCAGGTAGCCGGAAAGGCTCTGGGCATTCTCCACCACAGCACCCCAGCCGCCTGCCACAGCGATGCCGTAGCCCAGCACCGCGATGAGGGCCAGCGACATGACCACCGACTGGATGAGGTCGGTGGTGGTGACGGCGCGGAAGCCGCCGAGGATGGTATAGCCCACGATGACGAGGGCCGACACCAGCATTGCCGCCATGTAATCTACGCCGAAGAGGCTGTGGAACAGTTTGCCGCAGGCCGCAAAGCCCGAGGCCGTATACGGCACGAAAAAGACGATGATGATGACTGCGCCCAGAGCGTTCAGCAGGTTGCGCTGGTCATGAAAGCGAAGCGACAGGAACTGCGGTACCGTGATGGCGTCGAGGTTGGCCGAATAGCGGCGGAGCCGCCGGGCCACGATGAGCCAGTTGAGCCAGGTACCCAGCGCAAGGCCGATGGCTGTCCAGCCCGGCGAGGCGATGCCTGTCAGGTAGGCCAGACCCGGCATACCCATCAGCAGCCAGCTGGACATATCGCTGGCCTCGGCACTCATGGCCGTGACCAGCGGCCCCATCTTCCGACCGCCAAGGTAGAAGTCGGTGCTGTCGTTGTTGGTCTTGCTGTAGGCGAAACCCACCAGCAGCATAGCCACAAGATAGACGACGATCGTGACGACGATACAGATCTCACTCATATACGTTCCCCCTTTGGTGCTTTTTTCCTCTATGATAAAAGCACGGCCTGATTTTACCACAGTAAAGCGTCAAAGTGCAAGACCCTTGGGCAGATTCTTCCCCTATGACCGAAATTTCGTCCTTTGCAGCGTCCAAAACCGCTCAATATGCCAACAGGCCGTCCTCCAGAGGAGGACGGCCTGTTGGTTCGGATGAAGAAAATGATGAAAACAAAGAAGATGACAGATTATTTTGCGGCTTCGCCTTCGGGGAAGATGATCTTGTTCACGAAGAAGAAGATGATCATCGAGATGCCGCCGTTGAGCACCGTGGTGCCGATGTTGTAGATGAAATCAGGCACCAGCAGACCGGCCACAGCCACCCAGATGCAGTTGATGGAGTTGACGATGCAGGTGATGAGGCAGAAAGCCAGCAGATACCAGCCGATCTGCTTGGCGAGGTTGCCCTTGCTGCGGAAGACGAGGCTGCGCTGGATGGGGAAATTGATGCACTCTCCGATGACCATGGCCACCATGTAGGCGCAGAAGTAGGGCAGGCCGCCGTGGGCCGCGTCATAGCCGAGGATGTTCCACTTGAAGGTCTCGCCGAACAGGGTGATGTCGATGCCCGGCCAGCCGAAGTCCACCACCGGCAGGCTTGCAAATGCCTTGGGCAGGAACTGCAGAAGCAGATATTTGAACACGGTGATGAGGTTGGACACGATGACGAACAGTCCGCCCTCCCGCACCCATTTGGCCGCGGCCGGATGCTTTGCGGCAAAGTTATTCCAGAAATTCATGGCCTTATTCCTTTCAGCTGTTTTTGAGCCGGTTTTCCATCTGGCTGTTCAGGATGAGATTCTTGACGAACTCATAGATGACCCGAAGGATGCCCACGAGCCAGAAGCCTTTCAGCTCCCAGACGAGGCCGTCCACCATGCCCATGCTCACCATGCCGTTGGTCATCTTGGCCAGCGCGCGCAGCGGCATATTATACTGGAACACGGTGTTCAGGTCGGGGGTGCCTTTTGCAAAGCTGCTGTCCAGACGGTAGCGCAGCACCTTCTGTGCCACCCAGCCCAGCGGACTGCGGCCATGGTCCATCTCGCCCAGCGTCATGTTCCGGTCGATGCGGACGACATCCTCCGGGATCGGATGGCCCAGCAGAGCCTCGAACTCGGCGTCGGTCACATAGGTGATCTGGCCGGAGACGTAGTGGAGCAGGTCGAGACCCTCGTAGGGGTCGGGAGCGTTGGTCCCCTTGACGGAGACTTCCGCCGTCAGGCGGATGTCTGCGCTGGATGCACCCACGCGGAGCTGATAGCTTCCGCCTTCGACTTCCCAGCGGTCAGTCTTGACGTTCCAGTAGCGGAACGCCTTGTCGTCCAGAGCGATGCTCACCGTCCTGCTCTCGCCGGGGGCGAGGAAGACCTTTGCAAAGCCCTTCAGCTCCTGCGCCGGACGGAAGACTTTTGCGTCCGGCTTTGCGACGTAGAGCTGGACGATCTCGGCACCGGCACAGCTGCCGGTGTTGGTGACGGTGAGGGTCACGCCCTTCTCGTCTGCCTTCAAATCACTGTACTCGAAGGTGGTGTAGCTCAGGCCGTAGCCGAAGGGGAACGCCACCGGCACACCGGCGGTCTGATAGTACCGGTAGCCCACATACAGGCCCTCGCGGTACTCCACATTCCGGCCCTCGCTGCCGAAGTTCGCCTTGGCGGGGGTGTCGTCGTGAGCCTGCGCCCAGGTCTGGGACAGCTTGCCGCAGGGGCAGAGCTTGCCGGTGAGGATGTCTGCGGCTGCGCCTGCGCCTGCCTGTCCGCCCAGTGCGCCGTAGACCAGCGCCCTGCACTGGCCGGCCCACGGCGTCTCTACCGGCGCACCGGCGCTCAGCAGAACGATGACGTTCGGGTTGACGGCAGCCACAGCAGCCAGAAGCTGCTGCTGGTTCTCGGCCAGCTTCATGTCAGAGCGGTCAAGGCCTTCGCTCTCCCGCAGCTCATCGAGGCCGAGGCAGAGCAGAACGGTGTCCGCCTTCTTTGCAAGGGCCACAGCCTCTTCCAGCTTCTCGGCGTCAGCTGCACCCTGACGCTCGAAACCGGAGGCATAGCCCACGAAGGTGATGCCGCTGTCGTCGGCCTTGATGCTGTCCAGCAGGGTGTCCACCTGCAGGGCGTTGACGGCGCTGGAACCTGCGCCCTGATAGCGGGGCGTCTCGGCAAAGTCGCCGATGACGGCCAGCTTCTCATTGGGCTTGAGCGGCAGGATGCCGCCCTCGTTCCTGAGCAGGACGATGCTCTCTGCGGCCGCGCGGCGGGCAAGCTTATGGTGCGCGTCGGCGTCGAAGGTGCGGGGCGCTTTTTCCACCGCAGCGTGGGTGGAGAGCACCAGTTCCAGCATCTCGTCGAGACGGGCGTCCACGTCGGCCTCGGAAATTTTTCCGTCCTGCACGGCCTTTATCAGCTCCCGGATGGAGTCGCCGCCGGGGCAGGGCATTTCGAGGGTGGAGCCGTTCTTCACGCCGAGGGCGTGGTCATTGGAGCCGCCCCAGTCGGTGACGACGGCCCCGTCGAAGCCCCAGTCCTTCCGCAGAATGTCCTGCAGCAAGTGGGCATTCTCGTTGGCGTAGGTGCCGTTGATGAGGTTGTAGGAGGTCATGATGGTCTTGGGCTTTGCCTCTTTCACCACGATCTCGAAGCCGGTCAGATACAGCTCCCGCAGGGTGCGCTCATCGAGCACCGAGTCGCTGGCCATGCGGCGCAGCTCCTGACTGTTGACCGCAAAGTGTTTGGGGCAGGCAGAGATGCCGTTTTTCTGGATGCCGCGCACATAGGCGGCAGCCATCCTGCCCGCGAGGATGGGGTCTTCCGAGAAATACTCGAAGTCACGGCCGCAGAGGGGGCTGCGCTGGATATTCAGGCCGGGGCCGAGCAGGACAGCCACTTCCTGTGCGGCGGCTTCCTCGCCCAGTGCCTCGCCGACGGCTTCGCCCAGCTTCTCATCCCAGCTGCACGCAGTGGCGGAAGAGGTCGGAAAGCAGGTTGCCGGAACGCTGGGGTTGAGGCCCAGATGGTCGGCGGCACCGGCCTGCTTGCGGACACCGTTGGGGCCGTCCGAAAGGGTGATGGCCGGGATGCCCTTGCCCGGCAGAGCGCGGGTGGTAAAGACAGTCTCGCCCGAGAGCAGAGCGCATTTTTGCTCCAGATTCAGTTTTTGGATGATGTCAGCGTGTTTCATGGATCGCTCCTGATAAAAAAGAAGAGGTGGCGGGCGCTCTGCCCGCCGCCCCTTTCGGTTTTGTGTTACTCAGACGGTTTTGATGTTGTCCTCTTTCTTTTTGCGGAAGCGGAAGATGGTCAGGATGACCAGGACCGCAATCAGACCGCCGCAGACGCCATCCACCGCGTAGATGACCTTCTGGTAAGGCTCGACCTTTGCCAGATAACGGCTGCCCGGCATACCGCCGTTCATTGCCTTGGAGTTTGCAATAGTATACAGGATGTTGTGGACTGCCTCACGGCCATAGTGATAATCCGAAACATCATTCTTGTTGAAGGTATAGCGTGCGCCGGTGGGCAGGTTGGTCAGCTTGCCATCAGCACCCGCCTGGATCATCTGGCCAGCATCCATAAAGACACCGGTGTTTGCATTATCGGTGATGATAAAGCCGTGGAAGCCCCACTCGTTGCGCAGCAGGCCGGTGATCATGTTGTAGTTGCCGCCGGCCCAGGTATAGCCAACGCGGTTGAAGGAGGTCATGATGCCGGTGACGGACGGGATCTCGGTGGTGGCATTGCTGTAAGTGCCGTCGCCGTTGTCCTTTGCATAGTTCATCTCGACCTTATTAGACTTGACGCACATCTCAAAGGGCTTGAGGTAGATCTCGCGGGCCGCCTGCTCGTTCAGGAAGGTCGCAATGCTGTACTGGCCTTCACGGTCGCCGCGGTGGTCCTCCTGATCGTTGATGGCGTAGTGCTTGACAAAGACATACATACCGCGGGAGGCGACACCCTCACACTCGAGGGAAGCAATGTGACCGCCGATGAACGGATCCTCGGAGTAATACTCGCTGTTGCGGCCGGAGAATGCAGTGCGGTGCATGTTGACTGCCGGTGCATACCAGCCATCGACATCCAGATAGTAGGACTCGTCGCCAATGTTCTCGCCGTAGTGAGTGGCCAGATCATCGTTGTAGGTCTGTGCCAGAACGATCACGCCGCAGTGCGTGATGTTGCCCTTGAAGTAGAAGTTGCCGCTTGCATCAACGCCATAGTTGACCAGGCCGGTGGCAGCGTCGCGATCGGTCGTGGAGGGCTTATCCACCGACTTGATGGCAGCCGTGCCATAGCCGGACTGCGTGATCAGGGTCTGATAATCGCTGGGGGTCAGCTGGTCGAGCAGTTCATCCCACTTTTCATCATCGTAATCCAGACCGCGCATATCGATCAGACCCAGACCGTTGTCCTTACCGTAAACGATCTCATCGGTCAGGGCGGAGAAGTCGGTGGGGTTCAGGGAATCAAAAGAATCCAGCTTTGCAAGATCCTCCTTGCTGATCGTCTTGCGGTAGGTATAGGATGCAGCCTTGCCGCCGACATCGGTACCATTGATGGGGTTGCCCCAGGTGCTGATCTGGTCGCTGACCTCGCCGTCAACGGTCGGCCAGGTGCCAGTCCAGTCACTGCGGGAGAGATACTGCAGCCCGCCGTTTGCATGGTCGAGCTGATTGGTGATCTCCACACCGGTCATGGTGTCGAGCTTGTAGGTCGTGGTATCCACGGTGCCGTTTGCCGGGGTGTAGGTTGCAACAAAAGCAGTGTCGCCGTCGGCAGTCATGCCGTCTGCCACGGTCTTGCCCTTGGCAGAGAGGATGTTGTTGACCGCTTCGTGTGCGTTTTTGGCTGCGGTGATGTAGTAGTCACCGGCATCCAGAATGTAGGTCTTGGCGTTGGTGTAGTCGTAGGACTTCAGCTGTTCCTGATCGAAGGTGACCGTAACGGTCTCGCTTGCACCGGGAGCCAGCTCCGAGGTCTTGGCGTAACCGACCAGTTCAACCGCAGCCTTTTCCACCTTGTTGGTCTTGTCATAATCGGTGTAGGGGCTCTGTGCATACACTTCCACAACGTCCTTGCCGGCAACAGAACCGGTGTTGGTCACCTTGACCGTGACGGTGCAGGTGTCGCCATCCCAGCTGGTGTTGTAGTCGGACCAATCAAAGGTGGTGTAGGACAGGCCGTAGCCGAAGGGATACATCACAGCGTCATCGTAGTTGTAATCGCCTGCGTTGCCCTGACCGAGGACCTTGTCCTCGTAACGGGTCTCGTAATAGCGGTAGCCAACATAGATGCCCTCTTTGTAGCTGACGTAGTTGTACTTGGTCAGGTTGCCATTCTCGTCATAGTAGGCAAAGTCGCCGAAGTTCTGCGCCGCCGGGCTGTTCATGGCATCCACTTCATAGGTATCCACGGTGCGGCCGGAAGGATTGACCTTGCCGGAGAAGATCTCGGCCAGAGAGCACAGGCCGTAGTCGCCCATGGCAGGAGCCGAGATGACCGTGTGGATGCTGGGATAATCCTCCACCCAGCTCAGATCGACCGCTGCACTGGAGTTGAGCAGCAGCACGACATCGTCAAAGTTGTCGTTCAGGTACTGGAGGATCTCCAGTTCCACGGAATCCGGCTCGAGGTAGGTCTTGGTCTTGTCCTCTTCCACATCGGTGTGGTTGTACATGGAGCGCGGCATATCGCGGCCTTCGCCCGCCACACGGCTGAACACAAAGACCGGCACCGTGCCCTGCATGGAATCGGTCAGGCCCGGCTCCGCCTGCATGACGGACAGCGGGCACTCGTTGATGGAGAAGTCCTCGTCATCACCGTAAGAGACCGAGCCGACACCCAGACCGTAATCCTTGCCGTTGCCTTCGGAATAGAATTTCCAGAGGTCCTCGTTGACACCGAACCCGGCATCTTCAAAGGCCGTTTTCATATCGACTTTGTTGCCGCCGATGTAGCTGACAGCAGAATGGCTGACAAAGCTAAAGGTCGTATCCGTGCTGTACGGCATCTTTCCGGCATCGTTTTTCAGCAATACAATGCCTTCGGCGGCGATCTTCTTATTCAGAGCGATCTCATCCTCAACCAGCGCCTCCTCTGTGTCAAAGCCGGGCTTGCTGTATTCCATATTGATGCCTTCGGTCTTTGCCTTGCTGTTATTGATGCCTCCACTCTTCAGGCCCAAAATGCTCTGCACGCTGCTGGCATTGGGCGGGATCAGCACATTGGCCGCAACCATACCGCCCGCCAATGCGACACACAACACACCCGAAACGGCAGTTTTGATGATCTTGACCATCATCTTACTGTCCTTCTTTTTCTGTGCCATAACTGTTAGCTCCTTCTCTTTTGGGTACACGACCCGGTTCATAGCTGTTCTCCGGAGTGCGTCCACTCCTTTGCTTGATGTCATTTTATCATATAAACTGCAAAACGAACCGTTCTCCGCGCAATCTGTCATTTTGGAGGCGTATTTTGCAGAAGTTTCAATTTGATTTCAATTTCTATTGTGCTTATCGCCAATTTTGAGAGCGGTTTCATTGTGCATCATGCCAAAAGCAAAAACTCCCCCAGCCGCTGACGCGGCAGCCCCCTCAAAGAGGTGGCCCTTGGCAAAGAGGACAATGTTTCGCTCTCTACCAAAGGCTCCCTCCCTGAGGGAGCTGTCACCGCAGGTGACTGAAGGAGTCCCTTTACTTTTCCGGGACCGGCAGCAGGATCCGCAGGGTGAACCAGCCGTCGGCCCAATGAAGGGTCATGGTGCCGTCGTGGCGCTGGGCGGCCGCCTGCACACCCTGCAGGTCGTAGCCGCCGTGGGCGTTGTGGACGGGCAGACCGTCCGCGCCCAGCTCCACGGGCTGGGCGCAGTAGTTCTCGAAGCGGAGCATCACGCAGCCGCTCTGGTTGTAGATGGCCACCCGCAGCAGACGCTTTTCGGGGTCGGACTCGGCCAGCACGCTCTCGATGGCGTTGTCCAGCGGCGCACCCACGAGGGTACACAGCTCCCGCGTGCTCAGAAAGCCCAGCTGGCTGCCGTCGGCCACGCTGGTCATGTTGATGTCGCGCTGCTGGCAGTCCATGCTTTTGGCGGTCAATAGGGTATCCAATACCGGGTTGCCAGTCTTGTTCTCTGCTTCATACTGCCGGATGCCGCTCTCCATCCGGGCCAGAGCCGCGTCCTGCTTGGCCCGGTCGCGCTCGGCGCGGATGTCCGCGATCTGGATCTTCAGCTCGTGACAGCGGCTGTTGATGAGCCGGATGCCCTCCTTGCTCCGCTTGTACTGCTCGTACTGGCGGTGGAGCACCTCGTCCATGGCGGCAAGCTCGCTGTGGAGCGCCGCCTCCCGCAGCTGCTCGTGCTGGACCGTCAGGATGAGCACGCCGCAGAAATCCACCAGCGTACGGATGCAATAGACGCTCATGTCCACCTCGCGGTCACCGAGAAAGAGCAGATTGCTCACCGCAAAGACCATCACCGCCATGACGACGGCCACGAGGCCCGCTTTTCCGCTGATGACGATATGGCCCTTGGGACTTTTGTGCTTATGCTCCAGCACCCAGATGCAGCCGAAAACGCTGCCGTAGACCACCACCAGAAGCAGCAGTGACAGGCCGTCGGCCCCGCTGCGCTGAGGCCAGAGGAAGCAGTGCAGCTGCCACTCGGCGCTGGCCGCCAGCTCTGCCAGAACGAAGGCCCGGGCGCAGACATAGCCCGCTTCCAGCAGGGAGATGGTGCGGGTGACCCAGAGGTATAAATACTGTATCCCCACAGCTGCCGCCATGCAGGGGATCCACCACGCCAGCGGGACGCTGCCCGTGGCCTGCAAAAAAGCACTCAGGGCCAGCGCCCATGCCGCACTGGCAGCGATGGTGGCCGTTTTGCCGAAGCGGATGCCCAGCGGCAGGGCGTAGATGCCCACGGCCAGACACTCGGCCAGCGCCGTATACAGGCGCGGGATGCTGGGCAGTGCCGTCATGCGCCCTCACCCCCGATGTGGTCGGCCAGCGCCGCGAGGAAGGCTTTCCGCCGGGGGCGGCTGACCTGCAATTCGTAGGGTCCCACCTGCACCATCCCCTGCTGCACGCTCTTCACCTGTGCCAGATTGACAAGGTAGCCGCTGTTGCAGCGGGCAAAGGGCCGCTCGGCCAGCTTTTCCTCAAAGGCTTTCAGGGTGCCTGCCGCCACGAAATCGCCCTCTTCGGTATAAAAATGGACGCGGTGTCCCTCGCTTTCCAGATAATAGATGAGGGACGAATCCAGCCGCCGCATCCCGCCCTCCACCGGCAGGGCCAGATAATGCCGTGCGCGGCGGCGCAGCTGTTCTTCGGCCTTGCGCAGCTGCTGCGAAAATGCAAAATAAGGCACCGGCTTGAGCACATAGTCCAGTGCGCCCACGGCGTACCCGCCGATGGCGTACTGCGCCATATTCGTGATAAAAACGATGATGACGTCCTTGTCCAGCTCCCGCACTCGCCGGGCCGTCTCCATGCCGTCCAGATGCTTCATCTCCACGTCCAGAAACAGGATGTCGTACACCGGGCGGTAATCATCCAGCAGCTCCATGCCGTCGGCGAACTCCGTCACCGCGAACTCGGTGCCGTACTGCCGGATGTGCCGCTGCACATAGCCTTGCAGCTGCGCCCGCACCTCTGCCTCGTCCTCGACCAGAGCAATGCGTATCATTGCCGCGCCTCCTTTTTTCCGCTATTTCTCCGGTTTTTATTGTAACACGAAACCGGGCCGGTGGCAAATGGGAAGGCCCTTTTTCTGCCGCGTCCCGGACGTGTTTCATGCAGCTCTGCCCGTTTGCCAAAACTTTTGACATCCTCGCTCCCTTGTAAGAAATTTATACAACGGAGTCTTTTTGCTCGTTGTCCGACGATGCACCGCAGCCTATACTATAGACATCAACAGGGATGCAGGACAGCGCAGCCCTCATCCGTCTTGTCCCCCAGTCCAACGGCTAAGTGCAAAAAACAGCAGCCTCACTCTGCGTTCGGTGAGGCTGCTGTTCTGTTATTGGAAAATTTCAGGCTCAGTTCGTCTTGACGGCCACGAGGATACGGATCTTCTTTCCGCCTGCGCAGCCGAAGTTGTCGTACCAGCCGATGAGCTTATAATCCTCGGTGTTGATCTTGGGCAGCGAGGTGGCGAAATACTGGCCATTCGACCACAGATACACTTGCATATCGTCGGCAGTCTCATAGCGCTTATCGCCGCTCATGACCGAAGCTGCGCCCAGCTTATCGACGACTACCGGCGAGAGCTGGAGCATCCGGTTGATGGCCTTGCCGTCAGCAGAACGGCCGATGGCGATGCCGCCTGCGATAACGGGGTACTTGGTGGCGGTGCTGTAGGCCACCTGCTTGCCGCCGGAGTAGCAGACGTAGGTCGCACCCTCGCCCAGATAGTTGAGGAAGTCGCCCAGCGTACCGCCCACGCTGTCGCCGGTGCGGCGGAGCACATAGCTGAACAGCTGGTCCGTCTTGCCGGTAAGGGTGTTCCAGGTAGAGCTGACGACACTGCCGTCGATGAGGCCGTAGAGCACATCGCTGGTGCTGGGGAAAAGGATGTTCTTCACATCCTGGAAGGTCTCCTCATCGGTCTTGTCTGCCTTGGTGGTGGTCGCAGCGGGGAGGCCTGCGGCCTCTCTTGCGGCGTCCTGTGCCTTGTCGCTGATCTTTTTGTCGATCTTCTTGGCGGCTTCGTCCGTCAGGCGGCGGACAGAATCCAGCGCAGCGTACTCCCACAGGTCACCGGTCACATCGTCGAGGATGACCCGGTCGATCTGTCCTGCGGAATTGGTGGTGTAGTAGCGGATGTCGCTTTCGCTCAGAGTTACCCCCGATAGGCGGCTGGGGCGAACTGCCCCAGCCACACCCTCCGACGTCGTATCAATGATCTGCACGTTGTCTGCAAACGGGGTGTCGCCCAGCGCGGTGCCGTCGGCGCTGACGCTGCCGCTGGTCGAGCGGGGCGAGATGGACCGGACGCTTTCGCCGTCACCGTCCACGCTGATCTCCACCAGCTTGCCCGCCGGGAAATTGAGCTTATTGTTTACGTTGACGGTGCGGGCCGTGCCATCGGTACACATGACCGAGACAGCCTGCTGCACCTCAGCGCTGTTCGTCTCCACGAGGGTGCGGGATGAGGACTGGACCACGCCGTAGAACACAGCGTCTGCCGCGTCGCCGGTGAGGACGGAGACAGCTGCATCGTTCATGCCCAGCAGCAGAGTGACCACCTGACCCACGCCGCCGCCGGACAGAGAAGACAGCTGATAGGCCACAGAGGGCGAAGCGATGGCGTAGGTGACACCGGCCACGGTCACAGAGGTCGGAGCGCTGGCCGAGGGCGAGACCGCCGTCACGCGGCCTGCGGCACGCTTATTGTAGAGCCAGACGGTACGGGCGCTCTCGTTATAGTAGTAGACATCATAGGGCGAGAGGGCCGCAGAGGTGGTGACTTCGTCGTTGCGGTAGATGGCCGCCGGGGCGAAAGGCAGGACGGTGGAAGCATCTGCCACGAAGGGGCCTTTGACGTTGTCCAGCAGGACAGAAGAGATGTCCACCTGACCGTTGCTCACCGCAAAGCCCAGGGTGGAGGCGTAGACCTGACCGCTGCCGTTCACGGCAGTGAGAGCGTTGTAGAAGAGCATGGTACCCTGCTCGAGGGTCAGAGTCTCGCCCTGACGGGCATTGATCTCATTGCGCAGGCCCAGTGCGCTGGCCTTGCTGAGCTGAGCTGTGGGGAAGGTACCGCCCAGCTTTGCCACATCATAGCCCAGCAGGCGCAGCGCCATGGTGCAGGCTTCTTCCAGCGTGACGGTGTTGTCCGGGCGGAAGCTGCCGTCAGAGTAGCCGGTCATCCAGCCGTTCTGGACGGCAGTGCGGATGTAGACCGCATAGGGAGAGTCGCTGTCCACGTCGCTATAAAGGCGGCCGGTGCGGCCCTGTGCCGTAGTGGTATCGCGGTAAGCAGAGAATGCGGTGAGGAGGCGGGCCGCCTGCCCACGAGTGAGGGGCGCACCCAGAGAACCGGCCTGCTCGGCGGTCAGACCGCCCAGTGCCGTCGCCGTCTGGACTGCCGCGTTGGAGCCGACCGCAGAGGCGGGCAGCACCAGCATGGAAACAGCCACGCAGACAGCCAGCAGGAATGCGAGGAATCGTTTTTTCATGGTAAACTCCTTAATCATATCTGAGCGCTTCGATGGGGTTCAGGCGGGCGGCACGGCGGGCCGGCAGGAAGCCGAACAGGACACCGATGCCGCAGGAGATGCCCACGGCGATGGCTGCTGCGTCCGCCGAGGGGGTGACGTTCAGGGTGATGTCCGTCAGGATATACGGAAGGATCTGGTTGATGATGGCCGAGACGATGTAGCCCAGCACGATGCCGAAGCAGCCGCCCAGCGCCGACGTGACGCCGGCCTCCACGACGAACTGGGTCAGGATGGTGCTCTCCTGTGCGCCCAGTGCCTTGCGGATACCGATCTCACGGGTGCGCTCGGTGACAGACACCAGCATGATGTTCATGATACCGATGCCGCCGACCAGCAGCGAGATGCCTGCAATGGCCGTCAGGACGCCCACCATGACGTTGATCATGGAGGACATCTGCTTCATGGCTGCGCTCAGGCTCATGACGTAGACATAGTCGTCCTTGCTGACCAGCTTCTTGATGCTTTTTTGCAGATACTCCTGCGCTGCATCCGAGTGGTCTGCATCCTGCAGCACGACGTAATACTCGCTGACACTGCTGGTGTTGTTGACGCTCATCAGGGTGGTATAGGGAATGAGAACAACGTCGTCGTTGCCGCCCTCGTACTGAGAGGCGGGTTTGGAGCGGCCTTCCAGCACGCCCACGATGCGGTACTCGCTGGCGCCTACCTTGAGGGTGCTGCCGAGGCCGTTGCCGCCGAAGATCTTGCGGTCCACATAGTCGCCGATGACACAGATATTCTTGTTGTCTATCAAATCGGTGTACTGGATGCCCCGTCCCTTGGCCACCTTATAGTTGTTGATGGTCGTGTAATCTTCGTTGACGCCGCTGATGTAGGTGCGGCGGTACTTCTCGCCCGCCACCCGCAGCGTGTCGCCACCGGCGCTGGCGATGGGCGAAAGGCCCCGATAATACTCCGGCTTCTGGTTGATGATGTTATACACATCGCTGACCTCCACCGTGCGGGTGCTGGCGGTCATGATGTTGACCGCCAGAATATCGCTGCCCATGTCGGAGTAGAAGTCCTGCATCATGTGGGTCATGCCATTGCCGAGGCCGACGATGACGATGACGGCCATAACGCCGATGATGATGCCCAGCATGGTGAGGAAGGTGCGGACTTTGTTGCTCCACACGTTCTGGATGGCCTGCTTGAAGGTCTCCTTTATCATGCGTTCGCTCCCTCCTCTCCGGCTTTCGGGGCCGACATCATGAGGTTCGGCTGAACGACCGCCTCGGGTGCGTGGGCGTCGCCGTCGTAGACGACTCGGCCATCTTCGAGGCGGATGATTCGCTCAGCCTGCACGGCGATGGAGTTGTCGTGGGTGATGAGGACCACGGTGTGGCCCTGTTTGTGCAATTCCTGAAGCATCCCCAGCACCTCCCGGCCGGTGTGGGAGTCCAGCGCACCCGTCGGCTCGTCGGCCAGAATGATGGGTGGGTTGCGGACAAGGGCGCGGGCGATGGACACACGCTGCTGCTGGCCGCCGGAGAGCTGGTTGGGCTTGTTCCGGAGCTTGCTGCCCAGACCCACCTGTTCCAGCGCTGCGATGGCGCGGCTGCGGCGCTCGCTGCCGCCTACGCCCGCGTAGATGAGGGGGACTTCCACATTTTCCAGCAGGGTCAGCTTGGGCAGCAGGTTGTACTGCTGGAAGATGAAGCCCAGCTTTTCGTTCCGGATGGCCGCCAGCTCACGGCGGTTCATCTTGCCGACATCGCTGCCGTCCAGCAGATACCGGCCATGGGTGGGCACATCCAGACAGCCGATGATGTTCATGCAGGTGGATTTGCCGGAGCCGGACTGGCCCACGATGGCCACGAACTCGCC
>ERZ860668.1193-NODE-1193-length-16850-cov-5.003930_pt1 | contig 16850 bp, 18 predicted proteins | sample MGYA00510062_ERZ860668 | MGnify/ENA primary metagenome ERZ860668 (study PRJEB30046, sample SAMN00715258) | human gut metagenome | study: EMG produced TPA metagenomics assembly of the A metagenome-wide association study of gut microbiota in type 2...
GCCTCCGCCAGCAGCTGGCACAGCTTCTGGTCGGAGCAGGGGCGGCTCTTGTCCTCCTCCCGGATCAGCTGGAGCAGTTGATTTTTGATCTCATGGGCGGACTGCCCCTCCCCCGCGCCCACCTCCCGCGGGAAGAAGAAGCTGAGGGGATAGACGCCCCGGGCGCACTGGAGATATTTTTCCCGCACCGCCCGGCTCACCGTGGACTCATGGATGGACAGCTCGGCGGCCACATCGGCCAGCCGCAGGGACGTCAAGCTGCCCCCGGGACCCTGGAAAAACGCCTCCTGCCGCCGGACCAGCACCTGGGCGCACCGGAGCAGGGTGGCGCGGCGCTGTTCCACCGCCTGGATGGCCCACTGGGCCTGCCGGATCTTCCCGTCCAGATACTGGCGGACCTCCGGGTTCCAGAGATTTAAGCAGGGGAGCTCGAAATGTCCCTGCCAGGCCTCGTAGCCGAATGGGTTACCCAAAGGGCTTCCCCAGCCGAAGTTTACGCCGCGGTACCAGTCCTTATACGGGGAAGCTTCCCGCTTTTCGCGGATATCCTGGAAAGCGAAAAACTCACGTCCGGTATGGTTGAAGACGCCGTCCACCACAACGCGGATTCCGTTTTCATGGCAGAGGCGCACAAAACGGGCAAAATCTTCGTTGGAACCAAGTCTGCGGTCCACGAGACGGAAATCTTTTGTATCGTAGCCGTGGGTGCAGGACTCAAAGAGCGGTCCGATGTAGATCGCGGAGCCATTTAAGTCGCTGATATGCGGGATCCAGGACTCAAGCTCCGTGAGCCGGTGGGCGGTCTCTGTGAGCGTGTTTGTTTTTTCTGCCCCCAAAAGTCCAAGGGGATAAATATGGTAAAAGACAGCCTGTTCGTACCAGGTATGCATGGTTATCAGACCTCCTGAAGCTCCCGTTTTTTCAGGCGGCGGAGAAGAAACTGATACCGGAGCTGCGCGGCGTTCAGCTCATAGATATAGCAGTCGACTAAGGTCGGGTCAACGACCTGTTCGAACTGGTTCTGGGCGGATAAGATCGCCGTTTTGCTGAGCTCGATCTGGCGCTTCAGTTCATTTGTTTCCCGGCGGTAAGCCTGTTTGGAAGCATTTTTTTTCGAAAAAAACATAAATATCATACCCCAATTCCTTTACGGATAGTGCCAACAGCAGTCTGTTTCAGGCGGCCGAAGGCTGTTTTGCCGAATTTTGTTCACAGATAGGCTTTGCCGGATCGCGGCGCGTCTGTCTGTGGAGAAAACCAGAAGTTTCTGTAATTGGTAGTATGAGGATCATTCACCCGGAATATTCAGGATTCCGGATATTTTTCAAGCTCTTCTTTCAGACGACCGAGCTTGTCGATGGCGCTTTTGTTTGTGAGATAATAATAATTGCACACGCCTTTTCTTAAAACATCGATCAGGCCGGTATCTTTTAAAATCTTTAAATGGTGAGAAACAGCTGGACGGGAGAGACTTGTCCGGTCCGTGATCTCGTTGACATTTAAGCCGGGGATCCGTCCTTCACCAGTGGTCTGTGTCTCAAAGAGACACTGCAGGATCGTCAGTCTTGTTCGGTCACCGAGCGCAATAAATAAAGGAATGCACTCTTCAAAGATATCGCCCAGAAGATTTTCTGAGATCATGAATTCTCTCCTTTCCGGAATGTTTTGGTTTAAAAATTTAAACTTAATTGCATTTTACCATTTTTCCTGAATTGCGTCAATGAATTGTTCAACATTTCTGGAAAATGATGGGTGACATAATATTTTTTGGTAAAATTTGACGAAAAATGGCACCTTGATTTTACGAAACTGAAATTGACTTTCGGCCAAAATTCAGAGATAATAGGGGCACATTCAGAAATGAGTTCTTCATTTCTAGATAGCAGATGTATGACCGGCAGCTTCGCCGGATGCCCGGATTCAGGGCATGAAATCCGTTTAACGTATTGATTTTTGAATTGCAGTAACTGGGAAAAGGCTCTTTTTTGATCCTTTCGGGAGAATTCTGTTCTCCGGGGAAGGTGATTGGAAAAGATGGCTGTGCGGGAGGTGATCTTATCGTGGTATTGTTTGCAGTTTTGCTGTCCGCAGCGGTGACAGACTGAAAGAAAGGAAAGATCTTTCACATTCAGATCATAGCAGGGATCGCGGCTGGAATAGTCCTTGCTTTTGTAGAAAGCAACAAGTCGTCGGGGGCGCAGCCTTTGGTGACTCTGGCGTTTATCGAGGTTGGATCATTTATCCTGCGGTTTGTGGGGACATGCGCGGTCTTTTACCCGTTTTTCCTGTGCCGGACCATCGGCGCGGGGGATATCAAGCTTATGGGAGTAGTCACTGGATTTCTGGGAGTCTGGGATGGCGTGCTTGTAATTGGTCTTGGAATGGTCTTTGCTGCTGTAGCGGCGTCTTACCGGATGATCAAACAGGGAACTTTCTGGTATCGCATGGAGCGGGCCGCCAGATTTGCGGTGGAGACAGGAATTAAAGGGCGGCTCACGGAATATCCGGGGTATTTTGAGAAAGAAGGTCTTTTACGGCTGGGGCCGTATCTGTTTGCGGGATACTGTCTGTTTATGCTGATCCAGTAAAGAGACGGGAACGCATATCTTACAGGACTGCGTAGCGGTCTGATCAAATGTATGCCGGAGTCTGATTCCGGCGGGGGAAAGGAAATGAGAAGACATGAAAAAGATGATGGCGGTTTATGACGCGGATACCAGGTATGCGGAACGGTTGTCTGATTATGTAAACCGAAAGGAAAAGGGAGTTTTTATTGCCCAGGTGTTTACTTCAAAGGAAAAGCTGGCAGAGTACGCAAAAAAGCATGAGATCGATGTCCTGCTCTCGGGGGAACGGACGGATTCCGGGGATATTTCCGGAATCCCGTCGGCCCAGAAGATCTATATGTCTGAGGAGACAGAGAAGCAGATGGATTCTGGAAAAGAGATCTATAAGTTCCAATCCGGGGACGATATTATCCGGGAGGTGATGGCTGTCTACAGTGAGATTCCGGGAATCCGGCCCAATACTGCCGGAGCTACTGACCAGTCCAGGCGGATCATCGGTGTCTACTCGCCCATCGGAAGATGCGGGAAGACATGTCTGGCGTTAGCAATCGGACAGATCCTTGCTAAGGAGGAGAAGGTCCTGTTTGTGACACTGGATACCTTTACAGGATTTACAGGACTCTTAAATGAGCGGTGGAAACGGGATCTTTCAGACCTCATCTACTACTATAAACAGGACCGTTTTCATGTGGTCCGGCTGAATTCCATCGTCTATTATCTGGGGGACATGGCGTGGATCCCGCCGATCCGCATTCCACAGGACTATACGCAGCTGTCGGTGCAGGAGATGGCGGATCTTTTGGAACGGATCCTGCAGGAAGGAAATTATACGACGCTGGTTCTCGATGTGGGGGATTACGGGCGGGATGCGCTGCCGTTACTGGAAAAATGCCAGGTGATCTACACGCCGATCCGGGAGGACCCGTTTTCTGCAGAAAAAATGCGGGAGTTTGAGGAATACCTGGAGGCAGTGGGAAACGGCGCGGTCATGGAAAAGATCCAGAAGATCCATGTGCCGATGGTGACCGGCGGGAGAAGAATGGAGCATTTTCCCCAGGAACTTCTGTGGGGGGATATGGGTGATTTTGTGAGGAGTCTGCTGAAAGGACAGAGGAACTTATGGGACAGCTGAAACAGATGCTGCGGGCGCAGATCCTGGCAGAGATGACATATGACCGGCAGATGTCGGACGAGGAGATCGCGGAGCTTATCGATCGGAGGATGGATGTCTGTATGGAGGAACAGCCGGAGGAATTCCCGCAGACACTTGGGGAGCGCCTAAAGCTTCACCGGGAACTCTTTGATTCGTTCAGACGTCTGGATATCCTGCAGGAGCTGGTGGACGATCCGAGGGTGACGGAGATCATGGTGAACGGGCCGGACCAGGTATTCGTAGAGACAGGGGGAAAGATCGGGCGGTGGGAAAAGTCTTTCGAATCCAGGGAGCAGTTGGAAGATCTGATCCAGCAGATCGTCAGCAGTGTGAACCGTATCGTCAACACGTCGATGCCGCTGGCGGACGCCAGGCTTTCAGACGGATCCCGAGTTCATGTGGTGTTGGAGCCGATAGCGTTAAACGGTCCGATTTTGACGATCCGGAAATTTCCGGAGCCAATGACGATGGAACGCCTTTTGGATTATGGAAGTATTTCCCCGGAAGCCGCGGACCTCTTAAAAACACTTGTAGCTGCGCGGTACAACATTTTCGTCAGCGGCGGAACCGGAGCGGGAAAAACGACAATAGGGCTGAGTATGATGAACCTATTGCCGGTGCCGCCAAGCCATGTGATTCAAGGCTCGATTTTGCTGAACGGAGAGTTTATCCCGCCCGGTGAGCGCGTGATCACGATCGAGGACGCAGCGGAGCTGCAGTTAAACCACATCGAAAACCTGGTGCGGATGGAGACGAGGGAAGCCAATGCGGAAGGTGCCGGGGCTATTGGGATCGGGGAGCTGATCCGGGCGGCCCTTCGTATGCGGCCGGACAGGTTGATTATCGGTGAAGTACGTGGAAAAGAGGCGCTGGACCTTTTACAGAGCCTTATATGTACTATATAACAATTATATATATAACGTATATAAGGATGGAAAATATAGATTAGAGGGAAGGCATAGGAACGATATGAACATTAAGTATAGGTTATTGTGTAAAAGGTTAATAGAGGAAAGGAAGAGAGTAGGTGTCATTCAATATTATAATGTACTGTTCATAATGGAGTTATTGTCAGATAAAGACATATGGTTTTTAGAACAGTGGGCGAACGGTATAAATAACATATATATGAAGGATATACATAACTGGTGTAGAATGCATTTTGTTAAATATCACACTGTATTTGTTTACAGGAAAGAGTATCCGGTAAAAGCAAATATTTGGAATGGATATTCATATATAAGGTGGCGGATGGAGCGGATGATGAATTTGGAATAAGATAAAATAGTGCTTGCATGAAAGGGAGTCTTAGAGTAGGGTATTCTTTTGAAAGTATGAATAGAACGAAGGCTGAAGGCTCTGCGCTATTCGTTTGGCAGAGCCTGAGTATTGTCCTGATCCGTAGAAAATAAATCTAACTGACCTTCTGGAGTGGAACTTTGACCGGATTCATCTTCAGTTGATTGTTCTCTTTTTTTGGGTGTTTTATGAGTGTATAATTTCTCAAAAGGAAGTGAATACTTGGATTTTTTATTGTATTCTAGTAAAAGAGCTTCTGCAAACCCTAATGAACCGGCACGACGTTCTCTGGCAGTACGACTGATTTCTCTGACAGAGACACGTCCTACTTTTTCTTTAAATGTGTCATCTTTCATTGTTTCTCCATAAGCATTATCCAGACGGGCAATAGCATTAAGCATATTGGAGCTAAAGGACATAGGCGCGCCTTCCCATGTGGCAACGCAAAGGCGTAAAACACGATCAAGAGTGTGAAAACCATATTTTTCATAGATATTAATTAAAGTGGATACAGCACATATACCTCCGGGGCGAGAGGAAGAAGTAATAGAGAGATCATATGATTCAACAAGGTCACGAATAATAAGTTCTCTATCATTACCAGCTTCAATATTAGCCATGAATATTTCATAAGGTAGTAACGATTTGACATATTTCATCTGATTTGCAAAAATATCTGCTTCTTGAGTGTAAACAAGATCATCATAAACCATGCACCAGACAGGAGTTTCTCTTGATCCAGAGACGAGAGCGACAATTTCTATAGTGTGTTGTCCGTTGAACACATAATTTATCCCATCACGTCTACTTACTTTTACAGGGTTTATCTGATAAAGGTCAAAATTAGCTGCAGCACGCTGAACGTGTTTGATAGAAAGATTACGTTGGTAATCTTGATTTGAACATAAATTTTTAATAGGTATTTGCTCAAAATGCACTTGGGGAACAAACTTTTGTAAATCTTCGGTATTTCCATCCATAATTATATTTCCTCCAATTTTTTCAAAATATTATTTGTGGTTGATATTAGGCACATAAGCTGATATTTAAGCTTATATTTTGCTGTATCAGATGCAATTTTAAAATCTGAAACTTTTAATACTCTTTCGATAGAACTGTTCCATGAGGGAATCGTCAACGTAAGACTTGCAATTTCCGCATCTGGATCAAATTGTGGCAGATTGCGTATAGATGGAATAGAAACGGAAGATTCTTTCTTTAATATCGGTTTGGCGTAATTATTCCACAGTAATTCCCTTTTCATATCATGATAACTGAGATGTTCTATCTTTTCGGCAAGAAGGTAGTTATTTAGACTTAAAAGCTGCTCTTTTGATAATCCTGAAAGTTCAATAATATTAGCTTGGGAAATCCAAAGCTGACCAGAACGAACTCGTTTGACAAGATCCGGAACTTTTTCATCAATTATATCTAGTGCACTACTGTAAGCAGAATATTTGTAAACAGTAGCCATTGCTACATTACATTCTTCGGATATTTTTTTTGCTGCGATGCTTGCACCGGAAATATGAGATTTATTCGTAGATGAAAGTTGTCTTGAAACTAAAATTTTTTCAGCATCATATTTTTTCCCAATCAGGTATTTTTTATTGATATTGGTTAAATCCTCTCGTTTAAGTTGGTCAGTACATATCCATGAAAATACATCTTCTTTACTGGAAAAATGGAGTCTTTTTATTCGGAAAGGAATACTGTGTTTACGAAATAATTCATATGCTTCTATACCATTAATGACAATACCATTCCATGTGCAGATGGGGGTGTGATAGGAATGACATAATATCTGTTGCTCAAGTTGTTTATAATCTTTTTCACTGAGATATTGATACAAATTGGTGAATTCTAGTTTTGTTTTTAATGTATATATACTATAATTGCGCATACTCATCTCCCATTATTTCTGATTTGAATTCTGTTTGTGGCAGTTTTGCGATGATGTTATCCATGGAAAATAGAGCTATTTTCTTATCTGGGTAAATATTGCCTTCTAAACGAAAAATGTTAAATTTCTCCCAAGAAAGGTTAAGCTGGGAAAGTGAATATAGTAATTCTCGGCTGTACAATTCATAACTGTTACCATTGATGACAAAATAATCCTTAACTTTATGTGCCAATTTATCCTCTGCACAACTAGCCTTTATACCTATCATTTTTTGATCAGGATTAACAAGAAGTTGAATATATTCTGGGTTACCAATTTGACGGAGTGTATTGCGGTGGATTCGTATACGATTCTTTTTAAAGTCAATACATATTAGTGGATGGGAAGAGTGTTTGTTGTTCATAGGATTTTTCCTCACTTTCTGCTGTTGATGGTTCTTTTGCTTTTTCTATGGATTTATCAGTTGCCTTCTTCTTTTCTTGTATGTCAAATACTGCGTAGCCTTCAAATATATTGACTTGCATTGATTTCTGATGTTCTTCCACTGGAATACCGAATTGATTCTTCCATTCTTCAGGATAAGAAGGTGTCCTAGCAGTGGTTACAGTTCCATTGTCTTTTAGTGTACGAGGAAATATTTCAGGTGAAGTTAAATCGAAAATGAACAGTATTTCATTGCCAGAACGAATTAATTTGCCGAGAATCTTGTACCGATAATTAGGATTCCAATCCATGAGAGATATCACTTTAGCAAAGAAAATTCGACAGGTGATTTGTTTTGGCGAACGCTTTTTTCCAGAGGAACACCAACGAAAAGAGTCTTTTTCTTCTTCTCGACAGGGACGGACAGCCAGTTTTTTTTCAATGGGATTGACTAATATTTGCACATATTCGACATCAGGTAGCTTTTTTATGCAGGCGGTATTTACAGATACCTTGTAGTTATTAAACGTAAACGAAGGTTCGTAAATATGAGCGAAGAATTCGCCACGTACAACTTGATAACCGTCATAGCTGAAAGAATCATCGTCAATGACTTCCATTTGATTTGAGGGGCTGGGTGCGACTGTTATTGGCATAGGTGTGTTGATTTTCATCATATCAGAAGGTTCTGTAGTCATATTCCATTGATTTATAGGTTGCTCGCTCATTGGGTGTCTCCTTTAATTTCTGTAATAATATTCTTTATATTTTGTATAATGGTTTCTTTGGGAGTGGTTTGTAGCTCGGGTTCTTTATAAGGTTTACTTTCTGAAGCAGTTTGCCAGTTTTTGTCCACTGTAAATTCTGTTAATTCTGGCGCTTGAGACTGAGTATAGTAATTATTACCGAAGCTATTCATCCAGTCGGCAGGATAAGCTAACACACTCTTAGAATCAGATATTGTATCAGGCGTGTTGTTATTGGGGGCGGATACGTCGTTGGTACTTGTCGGGATTCGTATTTCTGTATCGTCCATGTTGAAAATAAGGACATTTTCATTGTCTTTTTGGTGGGCAACTCCTAATATTCTATATTTGCATTTTTTGTCCCACTTAAATATCTCGTATAATGTTGGCAAAAATGCAGCACCGGAAATTGGTTTTGGAATAAGTTGACCATCTTTGAGACGTGACCACTGCACTTTATTTTTTGTTTCAGAGGAACATGGTCGAATAGCAAGTAGTTTTGAGCTCGGGTGTATTAGCATTTCGACATATTTTATGTTTGGAAATTTCCGTATAGCATCTTTGTTAAAAGAGATCTGTTTATATGAAAAAGAAACAGAAATCCGACCAACCGAGGAGAAAAATTGTCCTCTAGCAACTTCATAGTCTCTTAAATCGAAGGAACCGGCGGAAGCAGTAATTGTATCAGGTGCATTCATATTTGTCGGTTTAAGGACGCTTTGAGATGCTTCAAAGTAGTCTCTGGATTTAAATCCAGACCATCTTGGATTAATGCTTATAAATCCACTTAGAGAGCCTTCTTGTATCACATGTAATTCTGGTAAAATCTCTTTATTTCCATATTTCGCATTTGTAATTAATTTTTGAACAGCTATGAAATCATCTCGGGAGATAATAGCTTCATGATGTCCGACTTTTCTGTATTGATTACGGTCTTGATTGTTTTTCCTTGATTTATGGTCAAGATAATTCGGAGTCCATGTTTTTCTCGCCAGAACATCCCCACAATGGCGTTCATTTTGAAGGATTTGTAGTATGGTACTGGATGACCAGACATCATTATTCTTTTTTGTTTTACAACCGAGTTCTGTCAAAGAATCAGCAATTTGTTGAGTACTGCTTCCATTAAGATACATATAAAAAATAAGCTGCACAATTTTAGCTTCATGTGGATTGATTACAAGATCTCCATTTTCGTCTTGGTCATATCCGAGCAGAGGAGGTGTAAGGAATATTCCCCGACGAAAACGCATTTCAATGGAAGAATTCATAATTTCACTTTTGGTATGACTTTCTTCCTGCGCAAGTGTTGACATGAATGACAGAATCATTTCGCTTTTGGGATCAAGAGTATTTAAATGCTCTGTTTCAAAAAATACACCGACGGGTGGACGGAGTGAAGAAAGCTCTCGTACATATCGGATACAGTCAACAACGTTTCTTGCAAATCGGGATACACTTTTTGTTATGATTAAATCAATTTTTCCGCCTTCACAATCTTCAATCATTTTTTTGAATGCATCTCTATGTTGAAGCGAAGTGCCGGAAATGCCTTCGTCGGCATATATTTCTACAAGCATCCAATTCGGATTTTTATTTACTACATCCTGATAATGATTTTTCTGTAATTCATATGAGGATGTTTGGCGTGGATCATCCGTAGATACCCTTGCATATACAGCTACTCGTAGTTTTTTTTCTGTTTTAAAAATATCCTCTGGTGGAAGTGCCGGAATTACTTCCAGTTCTTCTGGATCAATACCTTTGTATCTTTGCCGGATTCTGGCTTTCTGTTCATCAATATTACTGCTTCGTTCTTCACTTTCTTTCATCAATAGCGACATCCTTTATAGTTGATATAACTATCATAGAATTTTTGGATTGAAAAAGACATAAACCATCGGTTAAGTGATTAACGGATGGTTTATGTAGAAATAGATATTTGATTGTTATTGAATGATTTAATAATCATTCGGGTTATCAGCATCGTAATTGTGTTTTGAGGATAGATGCCAATCATTGATTCGTAAAATGTTTTTTATGGCTGAAAGAACCTCGAATATGTAACGTTTTTCAGTGCTGGTACAATCTGCCATTAATAAATCAATGTCAGTTTGATATTCCGTAGGATTGTATAACAAGTTCCCATAGAGTAATTCATCAATAGTAATTTCAAGTGCGTTGCTAATTTTGATTAAAGATTCTAAACTGGGTTTACGCTTGGCATTTTCAATATAGCTTATATAAACAGTAGAAAGATCAGCAATTTCAGCCAGCTCCTCGGCAGATAATCCTCGTTGTTTGCGGGTTTCTCTTATACGTTTGCCTATAAGTGCATAATTTATTTCCATGTCCTCACCTCCTTTCCATCACAACTTGACTTTTTTGTGTTGTAGATAGAAAAAATGGTGAGCTATACAACAGTAATTGGTTGTATAAAGAGAAGTATATCATATGTATATAGCAAAAAGAAGATTGTCGATTGATGGGAGAAAAAGGCGATAAGTTGTAATTGAACAACAGCGAAAAAAGGGTTATCATTTATGTATTAAAAATTATGTCTGGGAGGAAAATACATGGCAGATAAAGAGGAAATCAAAACACTGGAGGAATTAGAGGAAAAAGGAAGAGTACTGCGGGAGTACAAAGAAAAATTCCGGCAGATGTGCCAAGAGAATAAAATGATAAAGGGTTCGACAGTGCTGAAACTATATGATAAAATTGAAGAAATACAAAGAGAATATGAGCATTTAGATAATAAGCTGACATTAATGGAATACAACTTTATATAGTTCTATTTTTTTTGTTTTAATACTACTGTTTCCCTTAGTAAATACTTGTAAGATACATCTCTAATATTTTTGCGGATTTCTAGTTACAATTAAGGTAACTACTATCGGAAAGAGGTGTATTTACTTGCGTACAGAGGATTATATTGCGGACAATATTATAGCTTTATGTAAAAAACGTGATATGAGTAAATATCGGCTGTCACAATTGACTGGTATATCTCAATCTTCGATTGGAAAAATTATTGCTAAAGAAAGTTTACCAACTATGCCTACTGTAGAAAAGATATGTGATGCACTGGGAGTAACAATGGCACAATTCTTTGCCGGAATGGATGTTCCAGTAAGCTTATCAGAATCACAACAAGAGGTTCTGAATATTTGGAATAATCTTGATGAAAAAGAACAGAATGTAGTGATACAAATGCTCCGGGGACTTCAAAAATAAAGGAAACAGTTGTAACGAAAATGTTGACTGTTTCTTTTTTTATGGAGTTGGGAGATTATGGTGATTGAAAAGAAATATTATGATATTGCACAGCATGAATTGGAAGAAATGCAAAGAGAAATTAATGAAGAAAAAGCGCAAATGTCAGAAGAAGAGATACTAGAGGATAAAAAATGGCATGATGAACAATTGGAAACAATTATTAAAAAGGCAGAAGCTCATATGCGTCGTTTTAAGAAAGTTCCAGATCCTCAAAAAGTAGTGAAATTCACTTTTTTACAAAAAGATGCATTGGAAATTGCACGAAATATGCAGATGAATATAAAAACTGAGCGTAAAGAAGATGATTTATGGGGGACGATAGAAATGTCATTTAATAATATGTGGTTTTTAGATTCGGCTCCTAGTGAATGGAAAGATATATGGAATAACTTGCTGAAAGAAGCTCAGAGAGTGTATATAGAAGCAAAAGATAACATGATCATGTATCAATATTATTATGATTTGGCGGTAGAAGTTCCTTGTGTGCAGACACAATACAAATAATGATATATGAATGCTGTTCTGTAATAATTTTATGATATACTGTGGATATGATATGTAAAAATAGTCGGAGAAAGATTTGTGAATGCACGATTATTTAGGAGGAAAAAAGCATGACAGATGCAGAACAAAGAGAGGCTGCCCGTCAATTTGTAAACCGATGGATGGGAAAAGGGAAAGAAGATGAAGATGGACGTTCTTATTGGATTGATTTATTGACGAATGTTTTGGGAATGGATAATGTGACAGAACGTTTGAACTTTGAAAAGAAAGTTGTAATTGATGGAAATACAAAACGTATTGATGTGTATATTCCTGAAACACGAGTAATTATTGAACAGAAGAGTCTTGGAAAAGCATTGGATCAGAAAATCAGGAATTCAGGAGATGTTGATCTTACTCCATTTGAACAGGCAGACAGATATAATGGAAAGCTGACTTTTGATGAAAGAGCTCGGTGGATTGTTACGTCAAATTTTGCTGAAATTTGGATTTATGATATGAACCAGAAACAGCCAGAACCGACAAAGATTGCTTTAGATGAATTACAAAGCAAATATCCATTGTTGGACTTCTTGGTGAAAAAGGAAGTAAAGACAATATCGCATGAAATGGAAGTATCAATAAAAGCAGGAGGTATTGTTGGGCTTATTTATGATGCGTTTTTAAAACAATATCGTATACCAGATATTAAGGAAAAGGATGAAACACTTGAGCAGAGAGAAAAAAGAGAGCATAAACTAAAGAGCCTGAATGCTTTATGTGTGCGAATTGTTTTTTGCTTGTATGCAGAAGATGCTGGTATTTTTGGAAAGAGAAATATGTTCCATGATTATTTGGAAACATATGAAGTAAAGGATTGCCGGAGAGCTATAATAGAATTATTTAAGATATTGGATACACCTGTATCAGAGCGAGACGAGTATTTAGAGGAAGAACTTGCTCAGTTCCCGTATGTAAATGGTGGGTTATTTGCTGATGAAACTATTGAGATACCACCTTTTACAGAGAAAATTAAAGAATTACTTCTTACAAAAGCGTCAGAAGATTTTGACTGGAGTGATATTTCTCCAACTATATTTGGAGCGGTATTTGAATCTACATTAAATCCTGAGACCAGACGTTCAGGAGGAATGCATTATACATCTATTGAAAATATTCATAAAGTTATTAGTCCTCTTTTTTTGGAAGATTTGCAGAAGGAATTTGATAGTATTAGAGCAATTCAAGTGAAGCGTACCAGAGATAAAAAATTGGAAGAATTCCAAAATAAATTGGCATCACTTACATTTTTTGATCCTGCGTGTGGTTCCGGAAATTTCCTTACAGAAACATACCTGTCGCTTCGTCGTTTGGAGAATGAGGTGATAAAGGAAAAAGTTGGCGGACAAATGACATTGGTAGAGGTAAATAATCCAATTAGAGTTTCTATTCAGCAATTTTATGGAATAGAGATTAACGATTTTGCAGTTACAGTTGCGAAAACGGCTTTATGGATTGCAGAATCTCAAATGTTGGAAGAAACGAAAAATATTGTGTATGGATTTAATGACGATTTTCTTCCTTTAAAGACATATGTAAATATTACAGAAGGAAATGCATTAAGAATTGATTGGAATGATGTAATTCCTGCAGAAAAATTATCGTTTATAATGGGAAATCCGCCATTTGTAGGAGCACGTTGGATGGCGTCGGAGCAGAAGGAAGATGTTGAGAAGATATTTGAAGGATGGAAGAGTATAGGAAATCTTGATTATGTTAGTTGCTGGTATAAAAAAGCGGCTGACTATATGGGAAATTATAATATCAGAGCAGCATTGGTATCAACTAATTCAATTACACAGGGAGAAAGTGTTTCGATTCTCTGGAAACCGCTTTTTGAATCAGGTGTACACATTGATTTTGCATACAGAACATTTATATGGGATAGTGAAGCGTCAATAAAAGCGCATGTTCATTGTGTAATTGTTGGCTTTAGCAGAGCTGTAAATAATAAGCAGAAAATAATTTATTCAGGTGAGAACGCAATTCCGGCGAATAATATTAATGGATATTTGCTTGATGCAGAAAATATATTCATTGAAAAAAGAATGAAACCATTGTGTAATGTTCCTGAAATAGCATTAGGTGGGCAAGCAATTGATGGTGGATTTTTAATATTGACGGAAGAGGAAAAGGAAGAGTTTTTGGAAAAAGAACCACAGGCTTCTCCGTTTTTTAGACATTATATGATGGGAAAAGATTTTATTGATCGAAAGCCGAGATATTGTATTTGGCTTGTTGGAGCTGATCCTGGATTATTAAAAAAATGTCCGATGATATTAGAACGAGTGAATAAAGTACGTGAATTTAGACTTAGTAGTACAAGAGCGAACACAAAAAAAGCGGCTGAGAATCCAACTTTATTTGCATCAATACTTGAACATAAAAATCAATATATTGCGATTCCCAAAGTTTCTTCTCAGAATCGTAGATATATTCCAATGGATTATTTAGATGGTGAAATTATTCCGGGAGACAAATTATTCACTATGCCCAATGCATCATTTTATGAATTTGGTGTATTGATGTCGAATGTTCACATGGCATGGATGCGAGCAGTGTGTGGAAGATTAAAAAGTGATTATAGTTATTCAAACACAATAGTGTATAACAATTTTCCGTGGCCTGTAGTAACGGAGAAGAATCGGGAACAAATTGAAAAATCGGCACAGGAAATTTTGAAAGCAAGAACATTATATCCTAGTAGTAATCTTGCGGCTTTATATGATCCTTTAACAATGCCAGCCGAGTTACGACGAGCACATACTGCAAATGATAAAGCTGTTATGGCTGCGTATGGCTTTAGTACAAAAATGACGGAAGCAGATTGTGTGGGAGAGTTGATGAAATTATACCAGAAAATGCAATGATAAAAGTTTATAGAGCTGTTTTTTGCTCAAAGTAAAATATTTGAAAACATAGAATATTCCAAATCCATAAAAGATGAATGAAAACCAATATGGGAATTTTACATGTGTTACAAAATTTGTAAAATTTTCATATTGGTTTTTTTGTAATCTGTAAAAATTATAAATTTGGATATCGAGTAAGGTTTCGGATTTTTGATTTTTATGTATTTTTCAATTTTGGATATGGCTCCGAAATTGGTAATTTTGCGGAAGTGTATCCACACTTCCTGTCCTTGCTATTTTATAATCACATGGTGATTTCACAGGGATATAGGGCTGTTTAGCCTATTTTTTCTCCCTGTGCTGTGACCGAAGAAATTCGAGGAACCAATTATATATTTATGCTGAATGTGAGGAACTAGGGAGCACAATCCTTAGCAAGATTCCAACATCCGGAAAATGCCATAATGCTAAAATAGCGATATGGTATTACCGGGGTGGATCTTGCTCTAATGTGTACAGTAATCTCGGCATAAATAGAAAGAATGGGTTTGGGGAATCCCCAGCAAGATATAAACCTGATGAAAGAATATTTGTCGGAAAGACAATATTGTTAAACACAGGTGGATCTTGCTCTGGGGTAAGAAAGAAGTATCTTTATATTATCAAAATGATATTTGGAGTTTATGTTGTTGGAAAGTCGTAAGCAGGAAGATAACTTCAAGTTGTTGGTGCAAATATAATGAATAGAAGTGTCCAGTACATTTTTGGTGATGGGTATTTTGGTGGAATCCATTTTTATTTATTTTGAATAATAAAATTTTGAATCTGCAGCCGATTCTGCCTGCCGGACAATGTTTTTAGATATCTGTAAACGTCATGGACTGGAACTTGATGAAGAACCATCGTATGATGGAAGAAAGTATTTGGAAACACGATAGAAGCAAACGCTGTACTTATCGTCTTGTCTGGCAGGGAAGATTATTAGGCATTAACCAGAGAGATATCGGCAGAGAAAACAGAAGTGATAGACAATGATATTTGTTAGATATGCTTCTTGTCGTTGGCTGTATCATATTAAAACGCTTTTTACGTTAAAAAAGTGCTGTGATCACAAGGCTTTTTGCAAGCAAAAATGAAAAGGCTATATATAGGTAGCCTGTGAAACTGGAAGTGCCCATTTTGGGCCTGATTTAAAGAATAATGTTCTGACAGAGACCAATGGAATGACTCTCTGCTGGGGCTCCAAAAGAAAGGAAAAATGATTATGGAAAAAATGATGAATACAAAAACAGAGGGTAACACATTTACAAAGAAAATCGGGCAGACAGTCTATGTTGTCCGTTATCATTTCAATGAAGATGTAAAAGAAACAATGCAGGAGAAGATTAACCGGATGCTGGTTACAGAAGCAAGCCGAATGGCAGTGTATTAAAATTAGGTGGATGTAATTGAAGAAAAAATATGATATCATGTAAGTAACAATCGGCATTTGTGGAGGTAAAAATAAATGGAAACAAAAGACTGGATATTACTTGGAGTGCCAATTTTAGCAAATGGTATTATTGTATTCATATTTCAAAAATTTATTACTATTAAACTAGAACGACTTACTAAGAAAAGTAATATTAGGGATGAAATTATTATACTGTTTTGGAAAAAATTACAGTACTTAAACGAAGTTATGATACACGCCAACATAGTTATTCGAAGTAACCCTGATATGCTTGCCATTGAACTAGAAAAAATAAAAGAAGCAGTTATTGATATTATTCAATATTATGATACGAATAGGTATGATCTAGATATTATTTCAGGTAAATATAATGATTGGGAAGCTTCATGGAATAAATTTACGTTCACTTTAAAAGAGTTTTCTTCTTCAGAACTTACAAACGAAAAACAACAGAGATTGGGTTCGGAGTTACAATCTGTCAAAGAAAATACATTAAATTTAATTCAAGCAACTCGAAGTAAATATTAACAAATCCCAGTTGTGCGCCCAGCTAAGGGTGTGTAGTCAAGCCGGTGGAATTCCGGTTTATCCAAGGTTTAGCCAACCAGATAATAGCGAGTCTTGGGATGATG
>ERZ860668.1208-NODE-1208-length-16683-cov-3.207121_pt1 | contig 16683 bp, 10 predicted proteins | sample MGYA00510062_ERZ860668 | MGnify/ENA primary metagenome ERZ860668 (study PRJEB30046, sample SAMN00715258) | human gut metagenome | study: EMG produced TPA metagenomics assembly of the A metagenome-wide association study of gut microbiota in type 2...
ACTGTTCTGAGGGAATTTATTGATCGGGGTGTAACATATGTTTGACAAACCTACAAACCGCCGTTCCAAGTATTCATTCCGAAAATACCATCCTAAACGTGCATCTAAGACCTTATCCCAAACATTATCCGTGAAGCTGCAAAAGCTTTCCTTTTAATTCCTGCTCCATATTGCGAAGTTCCGCCTCCGCAGCCTGACGTTTTTCCCTGCCTTCACGCTGGATTGCCATTACTTCATCAAGCGTAGAGATCAGAGACTCGTTCGTTGCTTTGAGCGTATCCATATCCACGATTCCCCGCTCGGACTGCCGAGCCGTTTCCGTCGTTGCGATCTTCAGTTTCTCTGCATTTTTCTTCAAAAGCTCATTCGTCACATCCGTAACACGCCGCTGCGCTTCCGCTGCCTGCGTCGAATGTTCTACCCCAAGCGCAAGAACCATCTGACTCTTCCAAAGAGGAATCGTATTTACGATTGTAGACTGGATCTTTTCAACCATCATTGTATCATTATTCTGAACGAGCCGAATCTGAGGCGCAGTCTGAATAGAAATCATTCTTGTCAGTTCAAGATCATGGATCTTCTTCTCAAACCGAATGCACATCTCATCCAAATCTTTCGCCGCCTGCGCATCTTCCGGCAGTCCTGATGCCTGCGCCCTGCTCATCAGATCCGCAAGCTGTGTTCTTTTCACTTCCGCAAGTTTCTTCTTTCCCGCAAGAATATACATCGACAATTCCTTAAAATATGTCAGATTCAGTTCGTACATCTTATCAAGAAGCGCTGTATCCTTCATAAGCTGTACCTGATGCTTCTCCAGCGCCTTGATAATCTCATTTACATTCGTCTCGGCTTTTGCGTATTTTGCTTTCATAGAATCAATTTTGTTCGACGCTTTCTTAAAAATGCCGAAAAAGCCTTTTTCTTCTTCATCTTCATCAAAACTTTTCAACTGCGTCACAACGCCGGTAAGGAGAGCCCCCACCTCGCCGAGATCTTGAGATTTCACATTATCCAACGCCGATTCGGAGAAATCCGCCATCTTCTTCTGCGTTCCCGCTCCGTACTGAAGGATCAGCGATGAATTCGTCAAGTCGATCTGCTTTGCAAATGCCTCGACCGTCTGACGCTCTTCTTCTGTCAAAACGCTGTCGTCCAGCACCGGTTCTTCTACCTGCTGCACGGCCGGAGTTTCCTTTTTATCCGCCGCCTGAAACGGATCTAACGTCAATGTCGGAGTGGTGTCTAAGTCCTTAAATTCTGTTCCCATTTCTTTAATCTCCTTTTCCATTTCTTTCTTCAGCCCTATCTTACTTATCTTCACTCATCATTCCCCGAGCTTCTATTTTATCTTCTTTACTCGCTGCGAACATCTTTTCTATCTTATCTTCTCCACTCGCTGCGCGCTTTTACTTTCTGATCTCGTCTTCCGTAAGTCCTTCCTGTGCCAGCATCGTATTCAGAACCGATATATCCGACGACACGTCCCACGCCGTATCCTGAAAAAGATCGTCCAACAACTTTTCAAACGCCACATTAAGAGTGTCAATCGTCTTTTCGATCTCTATTTTGGAAGAAATAATATTTTCTCCCTGTACAGGCTGTGCATCCAAATCTTCATACGCCTGCAGCAGTTTCATCGTCATCGGAAGATAATAATCCATTAATTTTCGGATATCACTGACCGTATCGGGTTTCTGCTCGACCCGGTCAAATATCCTGTCTACAAGCATTTCCATACGGGCGATTTTCTCCGAAATTTCTTCTCCGGGTATTGCGTCATTCGCCGCTTTGATCGCCCTCACATATTCGTCGCCTGCTTCGATGATCTTCTGGACTTCCGGAGAAAGTCTGGAAAACTCTTCCTGTTCCTTCGCTGCCCGCTCTTCTTTTTCCTGTTTTTCCCGACGCGTTCTTTCCATAAGCGCCGTGTATTGGCGATAAGCTTCGTTGCTCGTCATAAGACATGTTTCCTGCTCATCAAGATGACCTTGCCGAAACCAGCCTTTTTTAATCATCTTTTTCAAATCTGCTTTCACAGAACGTCCGCTCTGCTGTGCAAATTCTTTTACGTCACAATATTCCCTGTTTCCGATCATTTTCACATATTTTCCAAAACGGCTCACCGTACACGCATTCGATGTTCCGATAATTCCCATCACTGCAAACGCAACAGAAAAACCGCCCATCAAAGCCGCCATGACATTTATCTCCATCTGCCAGCCTGTTACCGAACTTCCCAACAGAAGCATCAGACCGATGATCAGAGTAACGATCATCCCAAGGTATCCCGTAATCGCGAGGAAGATACCGCCGACCTTTATTGCCGTTCCCTTCAGATAAAGGATTCCGCCTCTGTGCACGGAATTCCCCGCTGTTCCCGTTCTTTGATCCTGCGCGAAGCCGCCTGCTGAGCCCGCTCCCTGATTCTGCGTGAAACCACCTGCTGATCCTGTTCCCTGATTATGAAACGGCGGTGTGTTTCCCGCTTGTCTCTGCCTCTGTGCAAAATTATCCGCAGCGGCATTCATCGCATCACTTCCGTAACGGATTCCGTTTCTTAGTCCTCTGGAGAGTCCTTCCATCGCACGTCCGATCGTATCCGTCACATTCTGATTTAACCGTCCGTAATTTTGATGATCGATAGCGTCCTGAATCGTCCGATTCAATTCATCCAACGATCTTTCCCACTCATTATTTATCATGAATTTCCTCCTTAAAGGGTTGACCTGAAAATTCTTTTATATGATAATCAGTTTAGCCGTAACACATTGAAAAGTCAATAATACGAAGGAGCGAAAATAAGACAAATGATAAAAAATGCATCCCCGCTTATTATATACGAAGACGAGCAGATCATCGTCTGCCATAAACCCGCAGGAACGCCGACTCAGAGCAGTCATATCGGAACTTCCGACATGGAAAGCCTGCTCAAAAACCATCTTTTTTCTTCACGTAAATTTCACCGGGCAAAATCAGGCGAACCGTATCTTGCGATCATTCATCGCCTCGACCAGCCTGTAGAAGGGATTCTCGTCTTTGCAAAAACACCTGCCGCCGCAAAGGAACTAAACCGCCAGCTCACTTCCCAAGAATTTGGGAAATATTATCTTGCAGTAATATCAGGCATTCCCGAACCGCAGGAAGGCTCTCTTGAAAACTATCTCGTCAAAGATGCCCGTACAAACAGTTCCGCAGTCTGTACGAAAACGACTCCGGGAGCAAAACTTGCCAGACTTCACTACAGAACAATAGAAACATACGGCGCGCCCGGAAACGAAAAATTTACCGATTCCAAATCGACTGACACGCCAAAACACACGTCCCGAAACCACAGGCAGCCGCCATTGCAAAATGAATCTTCTGCCTTAATAGAAATCCATCTTGACACAGGCAGACATCATCAGATTCGTGTGCAAATGGCATATTTCGGACACCCCCTTATAGGCGATCGAAAATATGGCAAAGAAATCACCGATCATATGAATTCCGTACAATCTTCGACAAAACGATTTCAGGCAGGACAACTTCATCTCTGCGCTTACAAGCTAACATTTCATCATCCCAAAACCGGAAAAGAGATGGAATTTCAGATTTGAAACTCCATCTCTCATAAATCCGATCTTCCTGTTTGGAAAAATCTCTTCTCCTGCAATCCCGAATTTTAACTCGTCGCACAAAAAAGGCGGTGCCTCACGCGCACCGCCTTTTTTGTTTCATATAATCTTCATCTTACGAATCAGATATTTTTATTTCACTCTTTTTCTTCTAAAGAATGTTACTACAGCGATTCCGCCCGCTGCCACAAGCGCCATCAAATATCCTGCGATGTTTGCGCTGTCACCTGTAACAACAGCTGCATTGCCGCCGTTTCCGTTGCTTCCATTGCTTCCGCTATTTCCACTGTTTCCACTGTTTCCATTGCTTCCGCTGTTTCCGCCACTACCGCCGTTTCCATCCGGATTCGGGTTCGGGTTCGGATCAGGAGTTGTGTCTTTTACAAGACCGTCATAAGCTGTCTGCAATGCTTCTTTTGCTGCATTTACTTCATCCTGTGTTGCATTCGGATTTGCAAGAACACTCTGTGCTTTCATAAGAGCTTCATTGAATGCTGTCCAGCTTTCTGCTGTATATCCGTCTGCTTTGGTGTCTTTGTACTGATTATAAAGAGTCGTCAGTCCACTCTTATCTACATCGCCCGGCTGCGGATCTGGATTAAGTTTCACAAGTCTGTCATGCGCTGTCTGCAATGCTGTCAAAGCTTCGCCTGCTGCTGCGTTTGTTGTATCTTTTGCTTCGATGAGAGCTTTCGCTTCATTCATCTTCGCTTCGTATACTGCCCATGAGTCTGCTGTGTAGTCTGCTTTATTCAAGTTTTCTGCCACATAGCTGTCATAGAGAGCTTTCAGAGCTGCTGTCGTTCTCTCTCCGTAGAAACGGATCTCTGCCATACTTGCGAATTTATCCTGTGCTCCTGCTTCAAGAACTTTGAACTCTACATATCTTACATCTTTCGCATCAAAAGCAATCTGCTGATACTGATCTCTGTTTACAAGAACATTGCCTTCTTCATCGAACTCATATGTTCCGACAGATTTCATATCGTCTTTGGCGCTTCCTACAAAGATCTGCGCTTTCAGGATATCACCGTTCGTTACTCCCTGACGTGCAAGGAATGTAATGTCTGTCAAGTTGTAAAGTCCGCCGAGATCAAAATTGAGGCTCTGCGGCAATACATCTTTGTTGTACTCTGTATGCCAGTAATTATCCTCTTTTCCGTCAAGTACGTTTGTTGCAAGTCCATCCTCAAGTTTATCAGGATCACATTCGCTTGTTGCCGTCACTGTGAATCCTTCTGCTTTTGCATCAAGCAGTTTTGTCTCATCAAGTGGACGGAATGTAAGTCCGTCGATTGCCTCGTAAATTGCCATCTGCGCTTCAAGTACCTGATTCTTCGTATATTCGCCCTTAAGTAATTCTGTAGCTGCATTTACTGCTGCTGTAAGCTGTCCATAACTTTCTTCTGTGTAAGCAGATGCCTGATATGTACGAGCTTTCGCAAGCGCTTCGTTTAAGCCTGAGATATCAACGCCTGCTTTTACTGTAATTTCATAAGTTGCTTTCGCATCTTTATTGCCTGCCGCTGTCAGTGTGATTGTGCTCTTTCCTTCCTTCATTGCTCTTGCTTTGTAGGTCGGATGGCCGTTCTCATCTGCCAGTGTAAGGATCTTCACAACATCTTGATTGGAACTTTCTACTGTGAAGAATTTGTTTGTTGCATTGTCCGGCTGAACTACCGCATTAATGTCTGCCAGTGTTCCGACATACATCTCTGTCGCGTTATTCGGATCTACAGTAATTCCTGTAACCGGTGTGTTAGAAAGATTTGACAGTTCAAGTTCTGCAAGTGTGAGCATGTTCTTCACAGCACTTGTTGATTTTGCATCTAAGAATGTAATCTGAACTTCTTTTACTGCCTTATCACCTGTAAATTCAAATGTATATTTCTCCTGTTTTGATTCAAACTTAATCTCGTCTGATGACGTATCATCTGTATAGATCAGTTTTGCAGATACTTTGTGCAAATAACCGTTTCCTTCATTTGCGTTGGATACGACTACTTTGTTCAACGCCTCCGGATTCTTTAATGCAAGGTGCATTGTTGTAGGAAGGATAATGTAATCCGGAAGTTTTCCATCTACTTGGTTAGCCGGAATGTCCCATTTAAACTCAAAATCACGAGTAAATTTCCCATCAAACAATCCATTGTAATTTGCCTGCTGGATCAGTTTATTTACGTTCGGATTTTCCGGATCATCTGTCGGAAGTTTTTCATTTGTCATTGTGATATCAAAGTCTGACTGTCCAAACTTCTTCTCTGTTGCCGGCACGTCCGGGATTTCAATATTCGTATCAACCTTTGATTCGATCGTACTGTAGTTCGGTCCGATCAATGTTACTTTAGAAAGGTCGATCACTTTCGCATCTGTTGTAGAGATGTTTTCTTTTGCCTTCATTGTAATTGTAGCAAGCACGTCACTTCCGGCATAAAGTTCTTTGTCTCCACGGTTTGCAAATGCAAGGTTTACATATGCTCTGTCATCATACTCTTTATTAGCCGTCAGATTTTCCATCTGAGCAAGAAGAGGTGATACTTCACAAGAAACATATTGCACTTTGCTATTATCATAATTAATTACCTGTCCGAATGCATTAAGTCCTGCTACATTCTGCGCGTAAACGTCGATTGTAAACGTCTCGCCTTTCTTCACGCTGTCGCTGCTTGCAAGAAGCATAGCTTCTCCCGAAACACTATCCGTCTTCTTCGTTCCGCCATCTAACTGGAACATTGTGAATGCGTAATCATAAACATCATAGATATTGTTCATGTTAATATCGCCGTAACGGCTCTTGATCTGATCTGCAAACAACTTATCTTTTTCACATACACCAAGATAATTTTTCATATTTGTATAATCAGCATCCGTAACCGCCTCAGCCTTATTGGTACTTCCGACAGCAAACGCCCCTGTGTTTTCTTTCTTATATACTTTAATCTCACTTGCCGAGAAGAAATTACCGAGCGCTTTAAGTGGTGTAAACCGGATATAGCGCGCTCCGCAATCCAGCTTATCCATCAACTTCATATCTTTATTTACTGCCCATTTGTATGTTTTTGCCTCTGACCAATGTACACCATCGAGACTTGTCTCTAATTTCATTTCCTCAACAGTTCCATTGCCTGCATCATCACGCGGATAATACTCAATCTTATCAATTTCATATGCTTTTCCGTAATCTACAGTAAGAGTCTGTCCGATTGCATTTCCATCTGAATGGAAACCACCATCAGATTTCTGGAACGTTCTGTCAAATGCCAAATCAGCACTGTGATTTCCGTACAGACCGCCTGTCCATGTGATTGTCTGCGGAGCCGGTGTATCTTTCCACGGATCTTCTGCTGACTGGAACGTCTTCTCTTCGCTCCATTCAGAATATCCTTCTGCATTTCTAGAACGAACTTTATACTTATGCTCTGAGTGATATCCGAGATCTGTATGTGTATATGTCTCCACATCTCCTACAGAGAATACAACTCCGTCAACAAGAAGCTCGTAAGTTGTCGCATCAGCTACTTTATTCCATGCAAGAGTGATGCTTGTCGGTGTCTTTGCTTCCTCATTTTCTGTCAGAGTAGGAACTGTAAGGTTCTTATTCAGTTTATCCTGCGGAAGTTTTCCGTCATTTTCAAATCCTTCAAGTACTAATGTCTGAGCAACACTCTTCGCATCTGCCTGTGCAAATTTCACATACAGTTTCGGTGTTCTCTTCACATCTTTTACAAGGTTCGCAATCTCTGTTTCTTTTTCCGATGCATATGTCTCGATTGCTGGAGATTCATCATAGAAGTAGACTGCTTTACCTGCTTCAGCCGATTTTTTATCAAAGTCTGCTTTGCTCTGCACTTTATCGAGAGTCAATGAATCACTTCCGTTTTTCGCTGTAACTTTTGTAGGTTCTTTGGATACATTTACAACAAATGTTGTATTTTTGTCTTTCTTGTATCCAGTGTAGTTTCCTGTTGATTTTTCAGCAGTAAGCGTTGCTGTTCCATCTTTTACCTCAGATGTATACTTGGTAGATACATGAGCGCCGTAAGAAGTTTTCGTAATTTTTCCATAATCGCCATCTTCTTTCAGATCATTTTCCACAAATTTTCCGTCATCTTCAAACATCGTGTAAGATGTTTTTCCATCCGGCCAAAATTCGACGATACGGTTTTCTTTCTTAATCTGCTCCGGTGTATTATTTTCTTCCCACATTGGAATAATAGCACCGTTTTTCACAAATACAGGAAGTTTCCAAAGTGGAGCTGCAAAGTTGTTGAGAACCTGTCCTCCCTGATACTGCTGACCTGTGAAATAGTCAATCCACACTTCTTTTGAATCCGGAAGATAAATATTATTTCTTACATCATTTCCCTTATCATCTGCAGCAGTGCTCTTATAAATCGGAGCTACAAGAAGATTCGATCCAAGCATGTACTGATACTGCATTTCTTTACTGCTTGCATAACTGTCGTCCGGATATTCAAGGAACATTGCTCTTATAAGCGGCAGTCCTGTATCTCCATTGCCTGTATCAATGTTTGCCGCCGAAGCTGCCCCAGTATAAATATACGGAAGAAGCTGTGCTTTTGTTTTCAAATACATACGGTTGATTCCTGTATATGGATCTCCAAACGTATATGGCATCTTCGCATAAGTTCCCCAACCGTCCATGTTAAGCATAAGTGGTGTAAATGATTTCCACTGATAATCTCTTGTAGCAATCAACTGATTTCCACCGAAGATACCATCCATATCACTTCCTATGTTTGGGTTACCGCTAAGAGAAGTTCCGATATATGTAGGAATGTGAAAACGGATGTATTCCCATTCACCGCCGTACTGGTCTCCTGTCCAAATACCACAGTAACGCTGCGATCCTGCCCATCCGTCAAGAGAGATAATGTTCGGACGTACCTTACCTTCTGTTGTAGCAATATCGTAAGCTGTCTTCACACCGTCAAGCTGCATGGAATATCCATGTCCAACCCATGCAACATCTGTCTTCAATGTAGAAACACCACCGACTTTAACTTCGTTTTTAAAATCACGAAGAAGCTGCCATTCTGTCTTCGGATTAGAATCCGGTGTCAGATAACTCTGTGTCCAAAGTCCTGTTGCTACCCCTTTTTCATTTGCATATTTTGTAAAGTCTGCAAGATTCTGTACGTTTGCCGCTACTGCCGCCAATCGTTCCTGAGAGCTTTTTCCTTCATTATCAACGCCGCCTGTCTTGCCATATCCGTTCTGACCGTATCCCGCACCATATCCGTCATTTGGGAGAAAATATCCAATTGGCATATCATATGTAAAATAATCGTCAATCACCTGTCTTGCCGAATACTTATAAGGAGCTTCTACTTTTGGATAGTTTTCGATGCCTACTGTTGGTTTCGTGCCGTTCAAAGACTCAATGTTCATTCCATCTTTCGGTTTATATCCCGTAGACATTCCGCTCTCATACTTTGTCGTTCCTGCACTTGTGTAAGGTTCATTTCCTTTGATTGTCCAACCCTTCCCACCTTCTGTATCTGACCATGAATCACGGTTGTATGCGTTCAAGTGACCTTCATAAAACGCATATTCGGGAAGGAGAACCGGATTACCTGTTACATGATAATACTCACTCAAAAGTTCCTGTGTTTTTTCACTGCTGTCTTTTCCATCAGAAACAAAATAATAAGCGTCAAACTCTTTTTCTTTATGAGTCGCTGTTACAGTATCTCCTTCACTCTTTCCAAAGTCATATTTACCGTCTGCAAATGTGTTTCTCAAAACACCATATCCACTTGTCGTGTAGTAAAATGGATTTGGAGATGCAACTCCGCCATCTGTCCAGTTACTTTCATTAGCAATATTTATCGTCTCGCCTGTATGTACGAATCTTCCATTCTGCGTACCTCCGCCATAGAAGTTCTCTCCATTGTTCTTCTTAAGAGTCTGCACTGTTGCCGAATTCGAGATGGACAATGCTTCTTTTTCTTCCATCACGACCTTATCGCCACTTAAAACTTTCATCTTCGCCGTAGCTTTATCGAATTCGACAGAAACCGATCCACTTTTAATCGTAATTTTTCCATCTTTATCCGAAATATCAGCCTTTGGATGTGAATAGTTAGAAGAGTCGTCTGAATACTGCTGAATCCTTCCGACATGAGCTTGCGATTTGGGAGTCGCATATTTCGAGAACTCGCCACTCGGATCTACGTTATATCTGAAGATCCCATCCTCAAGAAACGTAAGCTGCGCTGTAACGCCACCATTGAATTTCACAACAACGATATTGTCCTTGCTGCCTTTTTCCACTGACTCGACGCTTGTCAACTGCCCGGCAAACTCTTCCGCAGCTTTCGCCGGTATCGGCGGAAATGCTGTAAGCACCATGCCAAGCGCCGTAACAGTTACAGCAGCTTTCTTTCCTGCTCCTTTCATTTTCTTAGTCCATTTCATCTTTTTCCTTCTCCTCCTTTTCTACGGGTAAATTGTACAAAATGTTTGCATTTACCACTAAGTACTTTATTATATAATAATTTTCAATAAATGTATTTATATAAATCATTACCCATTTGTACTTTTTTACTTTTCTCACCCCTTATATCCACTATTTTCGTCAATTTTCAACATATATAAAGCTTCTGTCGATTTTCTTTCAGTTGCAAAAAATCCTTTTTCAACGCATTCTTGGATTGCGTTTTTATAAAATTATCAAACAGGGGAGAAAATGCATTTTCTCCCCTGTTCTATAGATTTACCTATGATCAATTTATACGAAGATGGAACTGTTCAATCAGACAAGCAATATTTTCTTCCGTATCTTCAAGCTCATCTGCGATTTGAGAAATCGTTTTTCCTTTTTCAAGTTTTTTCTGAATAAGAGTGCTTCTTTCTGCTTTTCTACCTTCTTCTCGTCCTTGCTTTCTACCTTCTTCTCGTCCTTGCTTTCTACCTTCTTCTCTCCCCTGCTCTCTTGCCTCTTCTCTCTGCACTTCGATATCTGTCTCATAGTCATATTCGTCTAATAACATATTGACAACCTCGCTTCCTTTTCGCATTAAATAATCAGCAAGAATCCCTTTTTCAATGCACTCTTTTATCGCTTTTTTATAAGGCTCTTCCTCCCCGGAGATCTGATAGTTCTGCACGATTTCCATGAACTGGCTGTATTCTTTCAGTACCTGACACTTTTCTAAGATTTCATGATGCTCTTCCGGCCGGATATTGATGACCTTTACTTTTAATTCCAGACTCGGCTCACCGTCTTTTACGATATAGGCATCTGACAGGCGCAGTTCTTTTTCCTTTTCCCACTTTTCTTTTCCGTTATAGAATGTGTAAAATTCCGGTGTCGGAAGGAAAACGATTTTCTTCTTATAACGGCTTCTAGGCGGTACAAGCCTTTCATAAGCACGTCCGATGTACAGCAGACTCCGAAGGGGCATGTTTTCGTTGACCGTAGACTGATGCTCGCCGAATACGATCACTTTTCCTCCTGCGTCAAAAGAAATATCGTTTTGAAAATTCATATAGATCGTATTGTCTACACGGAATCTCCGAATCTTCGTTCCTTCCGGCAACGGCTCATCATGGATTGCATTAAAAAGCGCGATCTCATTCGCTTCTGCTGATTCGTCCTCATAGAACAGATCTACAAAGACACTGTTTTTAATTTCTCTGTTTTCTTTTCCTGCCATAGGCTCTCCTTTCATGTGCATGAATAAGTCCTGCAGTACAGGCGGGAAAATACTTTTAAGCTTGCTGCTTTTAGGTTTACTTTCGCCAAAAGTTTTTCCTCTGAAAAAGAAAACTTTTTCTCTTTTTTAAGACCTTCTCTTAAAAATCAGTATACGAAAAAAAGAACTGTTCTACAAGACTATCCACGCAAAAACTGTTGTTGTATTGTATCGGGTAATTTTGAGGGAATTCCTCAGACCGGCGAAGCTGCCGGTATCTTCCACAGAAAGAATTTCTGTAAGTAGAGTTACTATAGCATACATGTCATTTAAAAACAATGCCTTACTTTACGAAATGCAAAAAGAGAAACCGATTGCGCCTCGCATTTGGTCTCTCTTTTTATCATCCTATTTTTCGCTGTAATGATGAGTTTCTTCCAACATCATATCTTTCACTTTCATTAAGCGAATCTGTGTACTTCTTTCATTCTCATCCAGCTTCATCGTAATATATTTTATACTTTGTTCCGTCTCCGGAATGATCACATGCTCAAGTGCATTGACACGGCGTCTCGTCTTCTCGATCTCCGCCGCCATAAGCTGGCAGGCTTTCTCACATTCAGCAAGACGGATCATATCCGGAAGAACATCTGCAAGCGATTTTACTGCTCCGTCCAAGTCTCCTGACGTAAAAGCAAAACCATAAGAATAAATATCATTTTCATCCGCCGTTCTTGTTTTATACTGAAATGTCGGAATATCCACGCTCATGACGTTTTTTTCTCCGGCTTCCAGATTCACTTCCTGCTTCGGAGCCATAAGCGCCGTATTCAGAGCCGCCTCTGACATGCCTGCTTTTGCGATTACGAAGTTTTTATTTGCAGAGCGGATTCCCGCTTCTACTTTTTTACGAACTTCCATGTTTTCCCGCACGAGATCAAGGTACTGACGCATCAGCTCGTCACGTTTATCTTTCAAAAGCTTATGACCACGAATCGCCGTGATCCGCTTCTTTTTAAGCCGCGTCAGCTCCATTCTGGTCGGATTCACTTGTTTTGCCGCCAAAATTCTACCTCCTTTTCCTGCTGCCGCAGATGATCGCAGCATGCTTCCTCTCAGTTTTTTGAAGATATTTCTCCACTTTCTTTTGCGCGCTGTATCTCTGCGGCTGATTTGTAAGTATCGCAGATTGCCTTGCGGCAACTATGATACATTCTCTTACTCTGCGTAATACTGATCTAAATATTTATCATCAATACGTTTCAATTCGGTTCTCGGCAGCATTCTAAGCAATTTCCATCCGATATCAAGAGTTTCTTCAATACTTCTGTCTGCGTTATATCCCTGCGATACATATTCCGCTTCAAAAGCGTCCGCAAATTTGGCGTACATCAAGTCGATCTCTGTCAACGCTGCTTCACCCAGAATGACCATCAGCTCTTTTGCATCTTTTCCTCGTGCATAAGCTGAGAAAAGCTGGTTCATCGTATTCGAGTGATCGGCTCTTGTTTTGCCTTCTCCGATTCCTTTGTCTTTCAGACGGGAAAGGGACGGAAGAACATCGATCGGAGGCGTGACTCCTTTTCTGTAAAGATCACGGCTCAAGATGATCTGACCTTCCGTAATATACCCTGTCAAGTCAGGAATCGGGTGTGTTTTATCATCTTCCGGCATCGTCAGAATCGGGATCATCGTAATACTTCCGTTCTTACCGTTTTGTCTTCCTGCTCTTTCATAAATAGAAGCCAAATCTGTATACATATATCCCGGATATCCGCGGCGTCCCGGAACTTCCTTACGAGCAGCCGACACTTCACGGAGAGCATCCGCATAATTTGTAATGTCTGTCAGAATAACGAGTACATGCATCTCTTTTTCAAAGGCAAGATACTCTGCTGCTGTAAGCGCCATCTTCGGAGTTGCGATACGTTCGATCGCCGGATCATTTGCAAGGTTAATAAACAAAACTGTTCTGTCAAGCGCTCCTGTCTCGCGGAAACTTTCCACGAAGAAGTTCGACTCTTCAAACGTAATACCCATAGCGGCAAACACTACGGCAAAGTTTTCATCTGTTCCAAGCACCTTAGCCTGTCTTGCGATCTGAGCCGCAAGCTGCGCGTGAGGCAGCCCTGACGCCGAGAAGATCGGCAGTTTCTGACCGCGGACAAGTGTATTCAGTCCGTCAATAGCGGAAACTCCTGTCTGGATAAACTCTTCCGGATAGCATCTGGCCGCCGGATTCATCGGCAGTCCGTTAATATCCATACGGGCATCCGGCAAAATTTCCGGGCCATCGTCAATCGGTCTTCCGAGACCGTCAAATACTCTTCCAAGCATATCTTCCGACACGCCAAGCTCCATGCTTCTTCCAAGAAAACGGACTTTACTGTTGGAAAGGTTGATTCCCGTCGCGCTCTCGAACAACTGGACGAGCACGTCGCTTCCGTTGACTTCCAACACTTTACATCTTCTTGTTTCTCCGCTTGCAAGCTCGATTTCTCCGAGCTCATCATAAGTCACGCCTTCTACGCCGCGCACAAGCATCAGCGGTCCGGCTACTTCCTGTATGGTTCTATACTCTTTCGGCATTTAGCGGTCCTCCTTTACAAATGCATTTGCAATCTGAGCGCTTAATTCCTCGTCTACTTTCACAAATTCCGCATCTAATGCATCTTCTTTCACATATTTAAAACGTCCGATCTGCTCACGAACCGGCATAGAGATCAGTTTCCGGAGAGACGCTCCTTCGCCAAGCGCGGCAACAGATCTTTCATAAAATGCATTTACTAATCTCATCATCATGTGCTGTTTCTTCAGAGAGGTATACGTATCTACTTCATGGAATGAGTTCTGATGAAGGAAGTCCTCTCGAATCGATCTGGCTGCTTCCATTTTCAGGCGGTCTGTCGGAGAAAGTGCATCCATTCCGACCATTTTTACAATTTCTTCCAGCTCTGCCTCTTCCTGGAGAAGTGTCATCATTTTCTGACGTCCTTCCATCCAGTCTTCCGCCACATTTCCGTTAAACCATTTTTCCATATCGTCAAGATACAGAGAATAACTGTTCAGCCAGTTGATCGCCGGGAAGTGTCTCTTATACGCAAGAGCTGAGTCAAGACCCCAGAATACTTTTACGATACGAAGCGTTGCCTGCGATACCGGCTCGGACGTATCGCCACCCGGAGGCGATACTGCGCCGATTACGGAAAGCGCTCCTTCCCTTCCGTCTTTTCCGAGAGAGATCACATGTCCTGCACGCTCATAAAACTGTGCCAGACGGCTTCCCAGATAAGCCGGATATCCTTCCTCGCCCGGCATCTCTTCAAGACGTCCCGACATCTCTCGAAGCGCCTCTGCCCAACGAGATGTAGAATCTGCCATCAGCGCTACAGAATAACCCATGTCACGGAAATACTCCGCGATCGTAATTCCCGTATAAATCGACGCTTCACGGGCAGCAACCGGCATATCAGACGTATTGGCGATCAGAACTGTTCTTTGCATCAGCGCCTGACCTGTCTTCGGGTCTTTCAATTCCGGAAACTCGTTCAAAACGTCTGTCATCTCATTTCCACGCTCTCCGCATCCGATATACACAACGATATCTGCTTCCGCCCATTTTGCAAGCTGATGCTGGATCACTGTCTTACCGCTTCCGAACGGTCCCGGCACTGCTGCCACACCGCCTTTTGCAATCGGGAAAAACGTATCGATCACTCGCTGTCCTGTTACAAGCGGCATCTTTGGCGGAAGTTTCTTTTTATACGGACGTCCACGGCGAACCGGCCATTTCTGCATCAATGTCAGTTCTCTGTCTCCGTTTTCCGTCTCAACGACAGCCACAACTTCTTCTACTGTAAACTCTCCTGCCTTGATTTCTTTAATTGTTCCCTTTACTCCATAAGGAACCATGATCTTCTGCTGCACGAGAACCGTCTCCTGCACTGTTCCGATCACGTCTCCCGTCTCGACTTCATCTCCGACTTTTGCAGTCGGAACAAATTCCCATTTCAGGTTTCGTTTCAAAGACGGAACTTCCACGCCGCGCTTTAAGCTGTTTCCCGATACTTTCATAATATCGTCCAACGGTCTTTGTATTCCGTCATATATACTTGTAATCAGTCCCGGTCCGAGTTCTACGGACATCGGCACTTCCATTGACTCTACCGGCTCTCCCGGTCCAAGTCCCGAAGTCTCTTCATATACCTGAATCGAAGCTTCATCTCCGTGCATCTCGATAATCTCTCCGATCAGACGCTGATTCGACACGCGGACTACGTCAAACATATTTGCATCGCGCATTCCCTCTGCAATAACAAGTGGTCCTGCGACTTTCTTAATCACTCCTGTGCTCATTAGCTTACTCCTCCAAACAGAATATCCGAACCGACCGCCTGTTCCACGGTCTTCTTTACACCGTTTACTCCCGCTCCCGTATTGCCTGACACGCCCGGTATCTGAATAATTGCCGGAAGCGTATTTTCACGGTACTGCTCTATCTCTTCTTCGATCTGTGCAGCCACGGCTTCGGTAATATATATAATCCCGTACTGACCGTCTGCAAGCTGTTTTAATTTTTTTCTGGCATCTTCCCGGGTCTTTACAGGGCAGATGCTAAGACCTAATGTGGCGAATCCGTAAATGCTGTCGTAATCGCCGATGACTGCTATCTTATACATACATCTCCCTTATCCTTTCCCTGATCGCCTCGTCCGAAAAACCGTTCTGTTTTCCTGTCAGTATAATCCGTACGGTCTTGATCTCCGTCTCTCTTGCGATCAAATATCCAAGCAGAGGTCCTACCGAAAACGCCTCGTACTTCTGCGGCTTCAACATCTCGATCATACGGTTGTCGCACCACCGTTCAAACGCGGAGGCTGACTCTCGAAGCGCCTGTGCGCCTTTTGCATACGCTGTTCCCTCCAGATACTGTGCGATCTCATCTTCTCCGGCAAGAGCCGCGCGGATGAGCTGTTCAACATTCACCCCATCACACTCCGCCATAGCGCTTCGCATGAAATCAGCGCTTTTTCCCGTTTTCCGGGAACGCACGGCAATCTTGATATCCGCAATAGCAACCATTGTATCTGCATAATTTTCAATGATCGGTTCACCGGATTCTTTTCCCGCTTTGCGAATAGCTTCAAGCGCCGCCTTATCAATCATAATATCGCACAACTGACCGTCTCTTGTATGAAGAAGCGTTTCAAGAGCTTCCTGCGCAACATTTCCCATATGAGACGGCAAACGCGAAAACTCTCTGTTCTCCACGATCCGAAGCATCTCTTCTCCCGGTATCGGGCAGTCATCATAAAAAATATTCGGATTACGCGCTTCCGTACAAACCTCTTTGATCGCAGCTTTCAGATTATGATACAACTTCGGATAAGAGAGAACATTAAATACGC
>ERZ860668.1209-NODE-1209-length-16679-cov-7.055041_pt1 | contig 16679 bp, 10 predicted proteins | sample MGYA00510062_ERZ860668 | MGnify/ENA primary metagenome ERZ860668 (study PRJEB30046, sample SAMN00715258) | human gut metagenome | study: EMG produced TPA metagenomics assembly of the A metagenome-wide association study of gut microbiota in type 2...
GTGGGAATAATGCATATGAAAGCACATCCTCATCCTGCTGCTTGTACTGCTGTACGACTGGATCATTCTTGAACTTCTCAAGCTGTGGCTCGATAAGATCTGCTGGACGACAGGTAATAGGTGTAGCATCACCTATAGCCTTCTTCTGTACTTCTGGGTTGAATGGCTTAATTGTCTGTCCGAATTCACCCATAAGAACCTTCTTAGATTCCTTAGTAATCATCTTATAACGCTCGCCCTGTAATACATTAAGAACAGCCTGTGTACCAACAATCTGTGATGATGGTGTAACAAGAGGTGGTTCACCAAAGTCCTTACGAACCTTAGGAATTTCCTCAAGAACTGCCTGATACTTATCTTCTGCACCCGCTTCCTTAAGCTGTGATACAAGATTAGAAAGCATACCACCAGGTACCTGATATAATAATGTCTTAATATTAACACCAAGAACCTTAGTATTCATAAGGCCTGACTTTAATGCTTCTTCTCTCATTGGCTGGAAGTAAGCAGCTATCTCTGCAAGAAGGTTCTGGTCAAGACCTGTATCGTACTCTGTACCCTTAAACGCCTCTACCATAACTTCTGTAGCCGGCTGTGATGTTCCCATTGAAAATGGTGACATAGCTGTATCGATGATATCTGCACCTGCTTCAACAGCTTTCATATATGTCATTGAAGCAACACCTGATGTATAATGTGTATGCATCTGGATAGGAAGTGAAGAACCATCCTTTAATGCCTGTACAAGTTCTGTAGCCTTAGCAGGAACAAGTAAACCTGCCATATCCTTGATACAGATAGAATCTGCACCCATATCCTCAATTCTCTTAGCTGTTTCTTTCCAGTAATCAAGAGTATATGCATCACCAAGTGTATAGCAAAGTGCTATCTGTGCGTGAGCATTAGGATTTTCTTTCTTAACAAGCTTAACTGCCTCAACTGATGACTTAAGATTTCTTAAATCATTGAAACAGTCAAATATTCTAATTATATCAATACCATTAGCGATAGACTTCTGTACGAAATATTCTACAACGTCATCTGCATAATGATTGTATCCGAGGATATTCTGTCCTCTGAATAACATCTGTAACTTTGTATTCTTAAAACCATCTCTTAACTTACGAAGTCTTTCCCAAGGGTCTTCCTTAAGGAAACGAAGTGATGCATCAAATGTAGCACCGCCCCAGCACTCAACTGAATGATATCCAACCTTATCCATCTTGTCTATGATTGGAAGCATCTGCTCTGTAGTCATTCTTGTAGCAATAAGTGACTGATGAGCATCTCTTAATACAGTCTCAGTTATCTTTAATGGTCTCTTAACCTGATCTGCCATCTTAAACTCCTCCTATATATTCCTATATATAAAGTAAATAAACTCTAATGAAGCTGCGTAAGTAACTTCTATTCAGACTTAGAAGGTCTTATGATATATATAGACCATTCCTCTGTCCACAACGAAGTTGCGTAAGCAGCTTCTAATGAATTTAGAAGGTCTTAGTCTGCGTATTATATACTCTAACACCTCCTGGATTCAGTGAAATTGCCTATGGCAATTTCCTTACGGACTTAGAGGGTCTTAGCCCGCGTATTATGCGAGCTTAGAGCCTCTTAGTCCGTTTTTACATAACACCAAACATCGCCATAAATGTACCAGCTGCAACCGCTGTACCAATAACACCAGCTACGTTAGGTCCCATAGCGTGCATCAAAAGGAAGTTAGAAGGATCTGCTTCTGAACCAACCTTCTGTGAAACTCTGGCTGCCATTGGAACTGCAGATACACCTGCTGAACCAATAAGTGGATTAACCTTACCGTGTGTAGCCTTACACATAATCTTACCAAATATTACACCTGCCGCTGTACCAAAGCAGAATGCAATAAGACCTAATGCAACAATCTTTAATGTATCAAGATTGAGGAAGGCTTCTGCACTTGTTGTAGCACCAACTGATGTACCAAGAATAATAACAACTATATACATAAGTGCATTGGATGCTGTTTCTGTAAGCTGCTTAACAACTCCTGACTCTCTAAAAAGGTTACCAAGCATAAGCATACCAACAAGTGGTGCTGTTGTAGGAAGAATTAATACTACAACGATTGTAACGATAATAGGGAAAAGAATTTTCTCAAGCTTAGATACAGGTCTTAACTGTTCCATCTTAATCTTTCTTTCTTTTTCAGTTGTTAATAACTTCATAATAGGTGGCTGAATAATTGGTACAAGTGACATATATGAATATGCTGCAACCGCTATTGGTCCAAGGTAATTCGTCTGTCCTAATTTACCAGCAAGGAATATTGATGTAGGACCATCAGCACCACCAATAATAGATATAGCTGCTGCTGCCTTATCTGGGAATCCCATAAATATAGCCATAATGTAAGCAGCAAATATACCAAACTGTGCTGCTGCACCTAAAAGGAAACTCTTAGGATTAGCGATAAGTGGACCAAAGTCTGTCATCGCACCAACACCAAGGAAGATAAGTGATGGCAGAATACTCCATTCATCTAATAAATAAAAATAATGTAACAAACCACCTACGCCATTGCTTGAATCTTCAATAGATAACATAATATCCGGGAAAAGATTAACAAGTAACATACCAAATGAAATAGGTACTAAAAGCAGAGGTTCATATTCTTTTTTGATTGCCAAATACATGAAAAACAGCGCAACCAGAATCATCAGATAATTACCCCAAGTGAGGTTAAAGAATGCTGTCTGGTGAACGAGGTTTCCCAATGTTGATAAAATATATTCCATTTTTTACCTCCGTATATTATCTCTACACAACTAATTGATATATCAATTAGTTCATAGAAACTAATACTTTACCTGACTCTACTGAATCACCAGCTGCACACTCAACTGTAGCAACTGTACCATCTTGTGGTGCACAGATTTCATTTTCCATCTTCATAGCTTCAAGAACGAGTAATACATCACCCTTCTTAACTGCTGTGCCCGCATTAACGTTAACCTTAAGAATCTTACCAGGCATTGGTGCATTAACCTTTACTGCACCCTGTGCGCCTGCTGGTGCTGCAGCCTTTGGTGCTGCCTTAGGAGCTGCTGCTTTTGGTGTTGCTGCGTTAGCTGCACCTGCTGTGCTTCCTGTTCCTTCTTCTACAGTAACATCATATACATTACCATTAACTGTTATTGTATAATTCTTCATAATTTATTTCCTCCTGCTATTAACCTTTCTAATTGAACGAACTACAAGTCCGTCTGTAGATGTATTCTCTGATGCAGCAATAGCTGCTGTTATAACTGCTATAAGTTCAAGATCATCAACTTCTTCATCCTGCTCTTCGCTTGAAACTATCTGAGCAATAGCATTATCAACACCCTGGGCATCATTAGATGCTTCATTCTTAGCCTTATTTTTGTTCTCAAACTTATTGATGTACTTAAATAATGAAATAATGAATGAAATAAATATAAGTACAACGAATACTGTTCCCATACCGATAAGAGTATTCATTACTGCTTTATACATCTTCTGTCCTGTAGTATATGATGGATTTATAGCACCATTTTCAAGTGTATAGTCATCATTAATTACGAATTCAAATGTACATTTATCATTCTTCTCATATGAAGTATCAACTGTAATAGTACATAACTCACCTGTCTTGCTATTGAGTTCTACATTAATTTCATTGATACTCTTTAAAGCACCTAACTCACCTCTTGTGCTATTCCAGCTATTATAAAAAGCTATTGTCTTAACACTAATTCCACTCTGGTCAACAATGTATAACTTATTATTTACCATTGTAAGTGATTGAGCTGCCTCTGCATCCGCTGTTATCTTAGCAGAATCATTCTTATCAAGATATGTAATCATATCTTTAACCCAGTCTACAAGATAAGCCTCACTGGCATCAAGCTGCTGCTGTTTTAATTCTGTCTTGGCACTTGCTGTTGATATAGTACCATTAGATGAACTGCAGGCTGTCATACAGAATACACAGATAAGTAATGAGAATAACACTAAGAACTTTTTTAACTTAATTTTCTTCATATTATCACCTCTTCAATTATACTGTGCCATGCTTCTTATCTGCACGAACCTCTCTTTTATCAAACAACATTTCAAATGCTGCAATAATGTACTTTCTTGTATCTTCTGGGTTAATAATTGTATCAACATAACCTCTTGCAGCTGCCTGCTCAACGCTTGACTGTAATGCTGCATATTCAGAAGCCTTTTCATTAATCTTAGCTGTAACATCATCTGCTGCTGCGATTTCATCAGCATACATAATCTTAGCAGCTAAAGAAGCATCCATCATACCGATGCTTGCCTGTGACCAGGCATATACCATATCTGCACCTACTGACTTAGAATTCATAGCTACATATGCGCTTCCATAAGCTTCACCTGTAATTACATTAACCTTTGGCACATCTGCGTTAGAAAATGCATATACTAACTTAGCAGCTGCCTTGGCAATTGTCTTCTCAGCTCTTACATTAGCTTCAAAGCCCTTAACATTAGTAAGCGAAAGCACTGGTATTTCAAATGCGTTACAGAATGTTACGAATTCGGCTGCCTTATAAGCTCCATCTGTAGTTAATACAGCTGCAAACTCTTCTGCCTTTTCGCCATTCTCATCATATATTGCTGTTCTGTTAGCAACAGCACCAACTGTAACTCCATCAAGCTGAATGAAGCCAGTTACCATTTCCTTAGCATATTCAGCCTTAACTTCTACAAATAATCCATCATCTGAAATATCTGTAAGAGCAAGTGCAGCATCAGCTATCTCTGCTGACATATCAGCGCATACTCTGTTAAGGTCGTCCTGATTATCTGTGTATACAGCACCTTCCTCATTATTAGATGGAAGCATTGATACAAGCTGTCTTACTCCATTAGCGATTGTTTCTTCATCACCAATGAAATCTGCAACACCTGCTTTAGCCATAAATTCTGCACTTGATGTATCAAGCTTAGATTCATAGTTGCCATCTAATGCGTTAGGACTGTTAACAAATAACTTAGCCTTCTTTTCTTCCACAAATACGAAATCTGAAAGTTCTGCAAGAACAGCAAGACCTCCACCACATTCACCGTATACGGCTGTAATCTGTGGAACAATTCCAGAAGCTAATGACATATTCTTATAAATCTGTCCAAAGCCGTCAAGGGCGTCTGTTGCTTCCTGAAGTCTTAAACCTGCGCAGTCAATCAGACCAATCACAGGAGCTCCCATTTTCATTGCCTTCTCATAAAGATTAGCAATCTTCTTGGCATGCATCTCACCAATTGTTCCGCCTAACACAGCAGCATCCTGGCTATACACATACACAAGATTTCCATTGATAACTCCATATCCTGTGATTACACCATCAGATGGAGCCTTTTTTTCCTGCATGTTAAAATCTGTTGCTCTTGCTGTAACAGCCGCTCCGATTTCAACAAAACTGCTATCATCAAGAATTGCTTCGATTCTTGATAAAGCCTGTGTAGTATTACTCATCACCGAGACCTCCTCTTTGTTATATATTGCTTAATGCAAACAACTATTGTTTATTTTATAACAATGTAAGTTAAATTACAAGAGATTTGTTGTTGCTTTCCACATTATTTTGTTAATTTTATACGCATTTTTCATTAATTTTGCACATAGGACATTTATGTTATTAATCTTTTGTTTCAAGAACTATAACAACCCCTTTATGAACCTTAATTATTCCCTGCTCATCTTCCACTTCATTGCTCTGGCATATACTTAATCCCTGTTTTAATTCATAATTATCAAGCGTATATTTAAATCCCTCAAGGCTTAAACTGACATTTTCTGACATAGGAATAATTGACACATATCTTCCATACTGGCTGTCTTTACCAATTATATGTGTTCCAACAGCCTCGCTTAAAAGATATATATAATTGTGCTCATCAACTATATGACAGTCCTTTCCACAATCAGCTGCCACTTTCATATTTCCTATATTGGTAATTGTGTGATCCATTCTTGTTCCTGTCGCACCAAGTATATATATGTCTGTTGCCCCCTTTTTAAGTGCTGTCATAATCGCAAGATGTGTGTCGGTATAATCTTTTTCTTTAGGATATATCTCAAATTCAGTATCACTCTTATATCTGTCAAGCACATCTTTATCTACTGAATCGTAATCTCCAAGTAGAAAATCCACCTTCAGACCAAGCTTATCAGCATACTCAAGCCCGCTGTCAGCCGCTATGCAATAATCAAATATCTGATTATCAAGCCATTCCTTTGCCCACGCAACATTAACACTTCCACCTGTAACAATAAGAACCTTGCTCATCTTCTATAACCTCCTTTTAATTATCAATCTTTTAAATTTTCTGTCTATGTTCTTTAATTTTTCACATTTATACTTTATAATTAACCAAATAGTAATTAAGCATATATATTTTAATAAGCAGACAGCATTTATATTCTGCTTACATCTGGTAATAGTACCACATTTTACCAATTATATATAGTTTAATTTACGCAAAGCATTTTAATGCTACATATTACATATTATTTATATACACAGAAAGGAGATTATTGTGAGCAGCTTAAATTCACAGTCAGACAATACAGTTGATGAACACATCATTGACGAAGCTAAGCAATCTGGCATTTCTGAAAAAGAAGCCAAAAATATTATCGAGGAAGAAGAAGGCATTGAGCTTTTACAGCACTCTGGCAATCTGTATGAGTCAACAGATGACAAATATAAAGATAACTTGTCGTCTGCAATAACATTTTTTGTATGCGGTGCTGCCGGAATTATAATTCTTATTCTTAATGACATAGGAATATTAAAATTCGTAGTAAAAGGCAGTTCTAACTTCATACTTGTAAACATTGTTCTTGGACTTTTATTCGTTGGGTTTATCGCAATCGGTTTCTGGTCTTTAAAGTATTCCAAGAAAATCAAGTCAAACGCCTCTATCGAAAATGAAGCAACGGACACTATTATCAACTGGCTTAATGACAATGTAACCAAAGAAGACATTGAAGGTTCTTACAACAATGATATTGCAGAAGAAATGAAATATTTCAACAGAAGTGATTACATCAAAAATGCTATTATGAAACAGTTCCCTGACACGTCTGAAGGGTTATGTGACACTATCTCAGATAAATACATTGACAGCATTTTCAATATGTAAATCAACTTTACAAAGACAAAAAGAATATACAGGCTTCTATAAAAAGCATACAATAAGCTTTATAAAAGCACTGGCTTCCATAGAACCATACAGTCTGCTATAAAATCACGCAGCCTGTCAACTCTAAATATTACCCAGCTATAATCAGGCTACAACATAAGATAAACAAAAGCTGTTGGTTTATTATCTAAACACTGATAATAAATCAACAGCTTTTTACTATTATTGTAAATATAATTACTTACTTTGAAAGGTACTCATCAATACCCTTAGCAGCAGCTTTACCAGCTCCCATAGCAAGAATAACTGTTGCAGCACCTGTAACAGCATCACCACCAGCGTATACACCTTCCTTAGATGTCTGCCCATTAGTTTCTTCTGCTACGATACATTTTCTCTTATTAATTTCAAGACCCTTAGTTGTAGATGAGATAAGTGGGTTAGGCGATGTACCAAGTGACATAATAACTGCATCAAGATCCATTACGAATTCTGAATCAGGGACTTCAACAGGCTTCCTTCTTCCAGAAGCATCTGGTTCGCCAAGTTCCATCTTAACACACTTAATACCTGTAACATTACCCTTGTCATCTGTAAGGACTTCTGTTGGGTTAGTAAGAAGATCAAATATAATACCCTCTTCTTTAGCGTGATGTACTTCTTCTGCTCTTGCAGGAAGTTCTTCCTCACTTCTTCTGTATACAATATGTACCTCAGCACCAAGTCTTAATGCTGTTCTTGCGGCATCCATAGCAACGTTACCACCACCAACGACAGCAACCTTCTTAAATCTTGCTATTGGTGTATCATAATCCTCTCTGAAAGCTTTCATAAGATTGCTTCTTGTAAGGTATTCATTAGCTGAGAATACTTCATTAGCATTTTCTCCTGGGATACCCATAAATCTTGGAAGACCAGCACCTGAACCGATAAATACAGCATCAAAATCTTCTTCATTAATAAGCTGGTCAATTGTCATTGACTTACCGATTACTACGTTAGTTTCAATCTTAACGCCAAGCTTCTTAACATTTTCAATCTCTGATGCAACAACTGTCTTCTTTGGAAGACGGAATTCTGGAATGCCATATACTAATACTCCACCAGCTTCGTGAAGTGCTTCAAATATTGTAACATCATATCCCATCTTAGCAAGGTCACCGGCACAAGTAAGTCCTGAAGGACCTGAACCGATAACAGCCACTTTCTTACCCTTCTTCTCTGTTGGCATCTCTGGTGATACATTGTTCTCTCTAGCCCAGTCAGCTACGAATCTTTCAAGCTTACCAATTGATATAGCTTCGCCCTTAATTCCTCTTATACACTGACCTTCACACTGTGTTTCCTGTGGACATACACGGCCACATACAGCAGGTAATGCAGATGAATTTCCAATAACCTTGTAAGCTTCTTCAAAATTACCTTCTTTTACATTATGTATGAATTCCGGAATATTGATTGATACTGGACATCCCTGTACACATTTAGCATTCTTACAATTAAGGCAACGTGTTGCTTCTTCCTGTGCCTCTTCTGCATTATATCCAAGGCATACCTCATCAAAGTTCTTATTCCTTACATCTGGAGCCTGTTCCCTTACTGGAACTTTCTTCATAACATCCATTATATATACCTCTTTTCTGTTGATTAATTACACTGTCCACATCCACCGTGATGCGTATCTCCTTCAAGGGCTGCAAGCATAGCTCTGCCCTCTTCTGTCTTATATGTCTGCTGACGTTTCATAGCCTGGTCAAAGTCTACTAAATGTCCATCGAACTCCGGTCCGTCTACACAAGCGAACTTAATCTCATCACCAACCTGAAGTCTGCATGCACCACACATACCTGTACCATCAACCATAATAGGGTTCATACTTACAACTGTAGGTATACCTAATTCCTTAGTTAAAAGACAGACGAATTTCATCATAATCAATGGTCCAATCGCTATACATTTGTCATACTTCTTACCCTGTGCATAAAGATCTTTAAGTACATCTGTACCCATACCCTTTCTTACATAGCTGCCATCATCAGTTGTTATATAAAGATTGCCTGCCACTGCCTTCATCTCTTCTTCTAATAAGATAAGGTCTTTGTTCTTAGCTCCAACGATAACATCAGCATCTACGCCATGCTCATGAAGCCATTTTACCTGAGGATATACTGGTGCTGTACCTACACCACCTGCTATAAATACGATATTCTGCTTCTTTAAATCCTCAATATTCTCGTGAATTAATTCTGAAGGGCATCCTAATGGACCAACGAAATCACTAAAAGCATCACCTGCTTTAAGGTGAGACATTTTTTCTGTTGATGCTCCTACAATCTGGAATACAATTGTTATTGTTCCAGCTTCTCTGTCATAATCGCAGATTGTAAGAGGAATTCTCTCTCCTTTTTCATCCATTTTAACAATTATGAACTGGCCAGGTTCACAGTGCTTAGCAACTCTTGGTGCTTCAACATCCATAAGAAAAATCTTTTCTGCTAATTTTTCAGCCTTAAGAATCTTGTACATTTTATTACCCCTTTCAGTTATATATTATCTGAAGTGTTAATCACACATCAAAACTTAATTATATGCGGCTGCACTATATGCTCCGCCATTCTGTGTCACTGTATAGCAGTCACCTGTCTTAGTCGCGACACCATAATAACCAGCCGTAGAAGTCTTACCCGTCTTAGATGTCACATCATATCTTACAACGAACATCTCAACTCCATCTACAGTTGTCCTTGACTGATATACAAATGTAACTGTAGAACCATCAGCAGCTGTAGTTCCATCTGACTTAAGCACTCCCTTTGATATAAGCTTTCCTTTTAATATCTCAAGTGCCTCATTATATACATATGTCTTAGCCTTGTTGACAACATAGTTACGCTTAACAACACTGCTTGACTGGTTATGCGAATCAATTATAACAACAGATATTACATTATTACCTGTTGGAATTGTAAATGGTTCAGAGTATTCCTCCGAATTCTTAGTTGGTGTAGAACCATCTAATGTATAATACGCTGTACTGCCAACTGGAATATTATCTATTGTCACCGTCTGTCCTTCCTCATATGTTCCTGAGGCAGGACCTACTGTTGGTGCAGATGGCTTCTTAAAGTCAACTGTATACTCCAGCTCCACAACATCACTGCACACTCCTATGTCACTAATAGCAATAGCCTTTATTGTAGTAGTACCACTCTGTATTTCTATTGCTGTACCTGTGTAACGTTTACTTTTCTTATCTGGCTCAGTCTTATCTGTTGTGTAATATATTGTTGAACTGCTGTTCTCTGTAAATTGTAACTTAATCACATCATCATAGCTTCCAGCTTCAACTGATGGCTTAGGGGTTTCAACAACATAATCTGTAAGATATTTGTAACCCTGTTTATCCTTATAATCTTTAATAAGCTTATTAAGACTTGTTCCATCTTTCTTAGTATTATATATTGAAGCTAATGCTTTTATAGCTTTCTCATTATTCTCATCAAATGATAAAATATCCTTTAACACTTCAATTGACATATCTGTATTATCTGTTGCAGCATAACACTGATACAATGTATATTTTAAATCTACATTTTTCTTGCCTTCAGATAACTTGGAAGCTTTAGCAAGATACTTAATAGCATTATCATAATCCTTGTTCTGATAAGAACCCATTCCTTTATCATAATTATATTGGAACGAATTCTTATTCTTATTATTAAGAACAACTCCGACAACTATACCTATAATAACTACTAAAGCAGCTACTACACAGGAAACAGCTATAATCATCTTTTTCCTCTTAGCATCCATAGGCTTCTTATCCTTTTCCTGCACGCTGTCATCTTTCTCATTATTACCATTATTCATATGTGCATCAGAGCTCTTATCCTGCTGTTCTGCCATATTATATTCTGTTACCGGTTCTGACTCCCTGACTTTATTATATTCTTTTACTCTGCTAGTATCATCTATATTATTCTGTTCTTTATTGGATTGAAGTTTTTTGTCTGCATTCAAATCACTGATATTAATTGTAGCATCACTTACTTTAGTGAGCATATCATCTGTGACCTTAGGTATAACTCTTGTCTTACCCATTGTTTCATCACCAGACTCATCATCTTCGTCTGGCAACTCATTCTGGGTATCTATGAACGCTTTAGCAACGTTAGTTTCTTCTTCAACAAGCTTTTTCATTGATTTAATTAACTCATCATCTAACTCATCTTTGTCATTGCTATTCATACTTATTCCCCTGCCTTTATATTTTAACGAATAAATTCTAACATATTGATACTCAATAATCAATAAATTAACAAATTAAACTTTTTGAACTTTATAGCTGCTATCCATTTGATATATATTATTTTATTATTTTGTTAATTCTTTTTATCGTTCTTTCATAAATAAGACATACTTTGCACACAATTACAGGTTATATTAATAATCAGATAGCAAAGTTAATTCTTTCTATCTCCCCCTCATATTAAATAATAAAGAACAGGCACCATAAGAATAATCTTATGGTGCCTGTTTCTTTTTATATTGTCCATTTCATTACTATAAGCCGTTTATTATTACAGTCAGTTCTATTATGCTCTAACAACATCCCAAATATTATATAAAGAATGGTTATGCCAGACATAAATATCTGGCATAACCATCTTTAAGTTCTATAGTATATTTAAAGCTTATATCAAGAATTGAATTTTTCCAGCAGCATTACCTGATGTTAGTAACTGTTACCGTACAGCTAAGTGTCTTATTATGAACTGTAGCTGTTACTGTAGCTGTTCCTGCTCGTCTACCAATAACCTCACCTGATGATGAAACCGTACATACTCTTGGATTAGAACTTCTCCATTTAACAGTATCTTCTGTACCTATTACATCAAGATTAAATCTGTCGTACTGCTCTAATCTTACTCGTGATGTACTCATAGCAAGTGAATGTACCGTACAGGTAGCTTCCACACTGCTGTTAGTGCTTATAACAAATACATCTGCTGTACCAGGTCCAACTGTTGTGATCACACCATTCTGGTCTACCTGTACAATTCCTGTATCTGTTGAATACCATTCATATGAATCTGTATTATTGACAGGTCTTACAATCACTGATAACTGTCTAGCTCGTCCAGAAAGCATGTATATCTCTTTAGAGTTAATTCTTAATGATGATATATTAACAACTGGTGTTACATATACCCAGCACACACCCTTGACTTCATTACCGTCCTGTGATGTAGCTGTTATCTTACACTTACCAGTGCTTAGGGCGAATATCTCACCTGACTCATCTACTGTTGCAATAGCCTCATTAGATGATGTCCATGTTACATCTTTAACAGTTGCACTATCTGGTGTTATTACCGCAGTAACCTTAGCCGAATCGCCTACAAGCAATCTTACTGTATCTGGTTCAACTGTAATTCCTATAACCGGGTCAACAACCTTTACGATACAAGAAGCACTAACGCCGCTTCCATCTGCTGCTGTTGCTGTAATAACCGCATTACCAACTGAATTAGCACTTAAGTTACCATTTCCATCTACATAACATATATCATAATTAGAAGATGACCATACTATATTCTTATTAGTAGCTGTATCCGTTCCAACAGAAGCAACAAGCGTTCCTGTTGAACCAACATTCATAAATTTATCAGTTTCACTAAGAGTTATTGATGATACATACTCTTTTACTACAATCGTACAAGCCGCCGTTAACTTATTAACTTCGGTTGTTACTTCAATTATACAACTTCCACCCTTTAATGCTGTAACAACACCATTTTCATCTACTGTTGCTACCGATGGATCACTTGATAAATATGTAACATTCTTATTCTCAGCATCATAAGGTTCAACCACCGGTATAATTGCATATTTAGCTCCAACCCATAATTCCTGATAATCTGAGTTAAGTGAAATTCCTGTTACCGGCTGTGTAACCGTTACAACACAATATGCCGTAAGTCCTGTATCAACATTGGTTGCAATAATAGATGTTGTACCAGCACCTACTGCTGTAACCTTACCATCGCTCTCAACTGTACACACGCTCTCATCACGGCTTTCCCAGCTGATAATTTTATTATCTGCATTCTCCGGAAGACAAGTAGCATTGAGCCAGAATACCTGACCCTGTCTTACAGTTATATCCGTTGTATTAAGTATAACCTGTGTTACAGGCTGTTTAACATATATATTACACATTGCCGTGTAGTTACCGTCTAATGACTTACAAAGGATTGTACAGCTTCCAGTTCCAACTGCTTCTACAAGGCCATTAGAATCTACGATACACACATTAGTATTAGAAGATTCCCATACTACTGTTCTATTAGTAGCTGTTACCGGAAGAACCTCTGCTGTAATTCTTAATGTACTGCCTATTGACATTATCTCATCAGTATAATCAAGCTTAATCTGCTCTACTGGTATGCTTATGATAAAGTTACAAGTAGCTATATATGCTCCATCTGTTGTCTTACATACGATTGTACAATATCCTGGCTTAACATACTTAACAAGACCATTCTCATCTACTGTTGCAACCGATGGATCTGATGATGTCCATGTTACAGCACGGTCAACACCTTCGCCTGCTGGAAGAACAGTTGCAACGAGCTGATACTGACCAACTGCCATCGATGATTCAACTGTTGTTGCATTAAGTACAAGACCTGTTACAGGTTCTCTTACATATACATCACAAGTTGCTACTTTAAGTCCGTCTTCTGTTATGACCGTAATTGTTGCTGTACCACCAGATACACCAGTAATTGTAGCTGTATAGCTGTCACCTTCTACTGTTGCAACATCTGTATTAGATGATGACCATAATACTTTATTATTAGTTGGTGCTGATGGGTTAAATATAAGCTGTACAGTATCAGATGAACCTCTGTCTACTGTAAGTGATGAAGGATTAATAGTAATCTCACCCACTGGTGTTGTAACATATACAACACAGGTTGCTTTCTTAATAACGCCATTAACATTCTGTGTCACCTTAATATGTGCTATACCTGATGCAATACCTGTTACCTTGAATGTTCTTCCGTCTTCTGACTGAACTACATTAATTAAAGTCTCAGTTGGAACAACTCCTGCTGCATCTGGCTGATTCTCTACTGTAAATGTAATATCATCCTTGCTAGGATTATTAGTTACAAGTGCCACAAGGTTCTGTGTATCACCTATATTAACACTCATTGATGTAAGGCTTAAGCCAAATCCATCGATAACTGTAATCTCATAAGAAAGCTGATTATTAAGCTTGTACTTTGTTGAAAGTTCATCATCAACTCTTGTTGCGTATATAGTAGCTTTACCAGCTCCCATTGCTGTAACAAGACCTGTTGTTGCATCAACCTGAAGTACGCTGTTATCAGATGTTGACCAGGTAACTTCTGTTGATTTAGCAGAAGTCTTAAGCTGTATTGAGTCGCCTACATTCATATTGCTTACATCATTTCCAAGCTTCTTAAATGGAACGACAACATTAACTACATCTTTTGTCGCCCAGCCTATGTTACCCTGTACATCAATACTTGCAACACCTGCTGTTGCCTGAGCTACACCTGCGTTAACACCTTTTATGCTTCCAGCCTTATATGTAATTACGTCTGTATCTGATGATACATATGTAACACCTGCTGTTGCTGGATACTTAATATTAGAAGGAATTGTTTCTTCTTTAAAGTCTTCAAAATCTTTATCTGATAATGTAATAAATCTTGTACCATCAGAAAGCTTCTGGATAGAATGTCCTTCAGAGTTAGCAACTCCATCAGTGTATTCAACCTTTGATGTTATCTGGTATGTTGCTGTAAGAGAATTGATACCATCACCATCTGCTGTTCTTACTTTAAGATTAGTTCTACCACCACCAACAATCTTAAGTGTTACTTTAGCACCTGAAGATGATACTTTCTCTACAATGCCATCTTTAGAAAGACTTCCTGTCTTATCATTGTCTGTTTCAACAAATATTTTATTAGTATCATTGGCATTAGATGCTATCTCAATAATATCTCCTACCTGATAACAAAGCATTTCTTCTTTTGTAAGCTCTACACCATTTCTGTATGCCTTAAAGCTGTTAATCTTTAAAGGAACGATGATATCTACTGAGTCATTTCCAAGCTCTTCTTCATAAGTAATGCTTCCGTCTGGTCCGTAAGCTTTAGTATAGTATGTAGCCGTAACAGTTGCCTTACCTGCTCTATTACCATATATTGTTGGATTGGCAGTGCCTTCTGCTGTGTCTGCATATTTAGTTCCCGCACTATCACTTACGACAAACTTAATAATATCAGAGTTGGATACTGTCCATTTAAGATTTCTTACTGCCGGCTTATAATTATCCGGTGAATCCTGACTGACATTATTCTCATCTCTTCCCGACATAGTTGCTACAATGCTGTTCGACTCTGTGCCCTGATTAACAATTGTCGCGGTCGTTGTCACTGATACAGTGACACTGGAATCAGCTTTAGCAAATACCATATACCCGCCAAACACGAATATAACAAGCATTGCTGAAAGCAATATTTTCCATTGAATTTTGAGTTTTCTTAACTTCTTGATATTGCTCATATATATGCCTCATTTCATAAATATTATTCATTGGTATACTATTTTAGAAATATTTTACAATATCTCCATAATATTTTCAATAAGCAAAAAGTTCTATTTCCAATAATTATGTATATTTTTTTAATATTTCACTATTTATAAATTGCATTACATCTTACATAATACATTATATTTCAATTTATATATAATGTAACTTACCAATATTCTTTTTAATCAGTGGAAAATTGACAGCTTTATACAAAACTTTACTTAAATATATAGATTAAATCTAAATTATATGTTAATATGATTATGTAAAAATTTATTTGGAGGTATCTAAAAAATGAAATTAAATTTAAGACCAGCTGAAGAATGCACATTTGATGCTGTATCTTTAGGTGAAGTAATGCTTCGTCTTGATCCAGGTGAAGGAAGAATTCGTACAGCAAGAAGCTTTAGAGCATGGGAAGGTGGCGGAGAATATAACGTTATCCGTGGTCTTCACAAGTGCTTCGGTATGAGAACTGCTGTTATTACATCTTTCGCTGATAACGAAGTAGGTCTTCTTATGAAGGACTTCATCGAACAGGGTGGTGTTGATACATCCCTTATCTGCTGGAAGAAGACAGATGGTATCGGTCGTCTTTGCAGAAATGGTCTCAACTTCACAGAAAGAGGATTCGGTATCCGTGGTGCCAAGGGTTGCTCAGATAGAGCTAACACAGCTATTTCTCAGGCTACTCCAGAAGATTTCGACTTTGATTACATCTTCAAGAACAAGAGCGATGGTGGCTTAGGTGTTCGTTGGTTACATACAGGTGGTATCTATGCTGCTCTTTCTGAACAGGCTTGTGAAACTGTTATTGCAGCTTGTAAGGCAGCTAAGAAGTACGGTACAATCGTATCTTACG
>ERZ860668.1225-NODE-1225-length-16569-cov-2.644968_pt1 | contig 16569 bp, 15 predicted proteins | sample MGYA00510062_ERZ860668 | MGnify/ENA primary metagenome ERZ860668 (study PRJEB30046, sample SAMN00715258) | human gut metagenome | study: EMG produced TPA metagenomics assembly of the A metagenome-wide association study of gut microbiota in type 2...
CTAATATAATAAAAAAGCTGTCAAAAGAGCTTACAGAAAAGTACGGAAAAGGATTTACAAAAACGAACCTATATAGTTTTTATAGCTTTTATAAATACTTTCCAGACATTTTCCACACACCGTGTGGAAAATCTTCTATACGATTATCATGGTCTCATTACAGAACATTATTGCAGGTAAAGGATAGCACGGCTCGAAATTGGTATGAAAAAGAAGCATATGAGCAAACCTGGAGTGTGCGTACTTTACAGCGGAATATAGATACACAATATTATTACAGATTACTGCAGTCGAAAGATAAAGATGCTGTAGAGCATGAGATGCAGGAAAAGACGTTTGAGTATCAGCAGGACAAGTTAGAATTTATAAAAAATCCAGTTGTGGTAGAATTCTTAGGATTGACATTGGACGCTTCTTTTAATGAGACAAAATTAGAATCGAGCATTATCTCAAATTTGCAGAAATTTCTTATGGAAATGGGAAAAGGCTATGCGTTTGTTGCAAGACAACAGCATATTCACACTGAGAAACAGGATTATTTTATAGATTTGGTGTTCTATAATTATATTTTAAAATGTTTTGTATTGATTGATCTAAAAACAACCAGAATTACCCATCAGGATGTAGGGCAGATGGATATGTACATTCGCATGTATGATGAATTAAAAAAGTCACCGGATGACAACCCTACGTTAGGCATTGTTTTGTGTTCGGAAACAGATGAGGATATTGCAAGGTATTCTATACTGCATGGAAATGAACAGCTATTTGCCAGCAAATATAAATTATATCTGCCAACGGAAGAGGAACTGCGAGAAGAGATAGAAGCACAAAAGGCGGTTTTTTATTTACAGCAGAAAGAAACGGAAAAGCAAAACAAGGAGGGAAATCCTCTGCTCCTGCATGGGCAGTCGCATTTTGCTCCGCAAAACAAGGAGGATTAAAATGCTTCCACAAGCGTTTTTAAACAGAATGGAATCAATGCTCGGAAATGAATATCCGGCATTTTTAGAAAGTTATGACAAGGATAAATATCAGGCATTACGGTTAAACAGTATCAAGGGAGATACTGCGCAGATGAAGGAAAAAGTACCTTTTTCCCTGCAGCCGGTAGCTTGGGCGAAAGATGGATTTTACTATGAAAAAGATGACACTCCGGGTAGGCATCCGCTTCATGAGGCGGGCGTGTATTATATCCAGGAGCCGAGTGCCATGGCGCCGGTTTCCTATCTGATGGAAGATTATGATGTGGTGCAAAAAGAAGCGGCAGACTGTCAGGAACGGATCTTAGATTTGTGCGCGGCTCCTGGCGGAAAAAGCACACAGATCGCGGCAAGAATGCATGAAATGTACACATCAGGGAAGTGGAAGGAGCAGGGACTTCTCATCTGCAATGAAATCCATCCGGCACGCGCGAAGATTTTATCTGAGAACGTGGAGCGGATGGGGATTGCAAATGCAATGGTGACGAACGAGACGCCGCAGCGTTTAGCGGAGGTGTTCGAGGATTATTTTACCCGTATTCTGGTGGATGCGCCGTGTTCCGGGGAAGGCATGTTCCGCAAAAATGAGGCGGCATGTGAAGAGTGGAACCCTGAGAATGTCCGCCTTTGTGCCGAAAGGCAGGATGGAATTTTAGACTGTGCGGCTTCCATGCTTGCACCGGGCGGCAGGATCGTGTATTCGACCTGTACCTTTGCGCCTGCGGAGAATGAGGGCAGTATGACACGCTTTTTGCTGCGTCACCCGGAGTTTCATATCGTGGAAGTGAAAAAGGCAGAGGGTATGTCGGCAGGAGTACCGGAATGGGCTTATTTCGGGGAAAAAATGGGACAGGTATTGCCTGAGATTGCACAGACGATCCGTCTCTGGCCACAGCATCTGAAAGGAGAGGGCCACTATCTGGCTGTCCTTGAAAAAGAGGGAACACTAAGACAGGGTTATTGCCGGAATGGGGAAGAAAAAGGAATCCCTGCAAAAGATCTGAAAGTACCGGGCAAAGGAATCGTGGAATTTCTGGATTTTGCGAAAGATACATTCGATCCACAGACATTAGCCGGACTGGAGAAAAATGGTACATATCTGAAATTTGGAGATCAGCTTTACCTTGCACCGAAAGGTATGCCTTCTGTAAAAGGTCTTAAAGTCCTGCGACCGGGACTGCATCTTGGAACGGTAAAAAAGAACCGCATGGAGCCGTCACATGCGCTTGCACTGGCACTAAAAAAAGAACAGGTGCGCTATACGGCAGATCTGGCTTCGGACGGAGAGGTGATTCGTGGTTATTTAAATGGCGGAACTTTTTCTTATGAGGGAGAAAAGGGATGGTATCTGATCATGGCAGACGGATTTAGCAGCGGCTGGGGAAAACTGGCGGGTGGAATCATGAAAAACCACTATCCGAAAGGACTTCGAAAAATGTGGTAGTGTGAAAATGAGATTTTTGTCGGGGCAGAATGCCATTGTGCAGGGTGGAACGCTGATCGTACTGCTTATGGATCAAAAATCAATGAAATGGCATTATGGCGAGAAATATTAAATGTAATCATTACAATTACATCGGCTTTCTGATATGATTACTGCCAGAGAGAGGTGTTTAAGCAGTTTCAATAAAGAAAAAAATAATGCAGAGATGTATATTCATTTACGGATACACATCTCTGCATTTTGTTTACGATTATAGCTATGCCTGCGCAGGATACAATCTATGATTCTGAACTTTGACTTGCAATTCTAAAAAGAATCCACTATCAGATTTTACCCATCAGGCACGTTCCTTCGCACCTGATTTTACTGTGAAAAATCCAAACTGCGCCGCAATCTTTTTCGCATAAGTCAGTGCAAAGAACAGGATAAAGCTGTCAATTGGCAGCATGATCATGTTTTTGATGACACGCGGGCCAAGCAGTGCGATAAAGCCTTTTCCGTAGAGCATGGAGATCCAGAGCGTATTCAGACCGCAGTTGATGACCAGCTTTACAAAAAACTCGGCGATCACGATACGCTTGATTGAGACCGGACGGCGATAGAGCAGGGTGCCGTAAATCAGACCGGAAAGCATGGCATTAAAGGTAAATCCAAAGAAAAATGGACCATCCGGCTTTAAGACATACTTTAAAAGATCGAGCGCACCGCCGAACAGGCATCCGACCGCCGGACCGAATAAAAATTCAACGATGCGGTTTGGCAGCCCGGAAAAGCCGATCTTGATGTAAGGACCGAGCTGGATGCTTGCGACCATACTTAAGACGATGGCGAGTGCAGCTAAGAGTCCGCAGAGCACGACCGTCTTTGTGTGGCACAGTTCCTGAAGTGATTGTTGATACAGTTCCTTTAATTTTTTCATAAAAAAAGCCTCCTTCCTTAGCAGTTTCCTAAAACCACATAGAGGAGACATAAATACCTTTATGCAGCAGCGGGATGCGAATTCTGTACCGCAAACAAAAGCAGCGCCTTTGTTTTTCGTCCGTGTGACAACTCCCTGTTCACATGGCACTTAACGCACAGAGTTCTACTCTGCTAATATGAAATATTAGTTTTGACAAGTTTTGTTATAGCATACTGATAAGGCTTTGTAAAGAAGAACTTATATTTTGTGGTGTATTTTTAAATATTTCTGATAAAACAGATTCCTGTAAAGGCTGATGACGGATCAGGATTTCAGTGTTAGAATAAAAGGTATCATGAGCGTAAGCAAACGGCGAATTGGATCATGTGACGATTTTGCACATGATATGAATGAAAATAATGTGGGAGGAAGCATATGAAGCTGACCGGTATCCATATAAAAAATTTTAAAGCGATCCACGAGATGAAAATTGACAGCATCGAAAATGCATTGATTCTGGTAGGACAGAACAATACCGGAAAGACAACGATCTTAGAGGCAATCCGTGCGTCTTTTGGAGATTATCATATTTCTGCGGAAGATTTTGACGGTGACTGTGCCAACATTGAGATGGATCTGTCATTAGAATTTTCCATTGAAGATTTAAAATGGCTGCATCAGAACGGGGTGGTCAGCCAGTATAAAAGATATGAGACGTGGCTTGAGGATTTCTGTAAAAAGCTGCCATCATTTTCCGTGAACGAAGGAGAGTCAGGCGGTGTACTGCAGTTTACCTTTATCGCACACCGGGATGGCTGGGTGCGCTATCAGGATGGGGAGCACAAAAATAATTCCTGTATCCCGCAGGTGTTTCCGAAGATCTACTATCTGGATGCGGAGCGTGATCTAAACCAGCTGCAGGGCGACCTTTTAATGCTGCAGGAGGATGAACTGTTAAAACGAATGCGTGCGGACACCTGTATGTTCAATCAGGCAAAAAAATGCGGGCACTGCTTTTCGTGTATCGGTCTGATCGAGAAGAAAACACCGGCAGAGCTGGATGCATTTGAGACAGCGAAACTTTTGGACTACAAGTTATACCAGTTAAATCTGGACGAGTTTGCGAGAAAAGTAAATCAGAATTATAAAAAGAACGGCGGACAGGATGAGATCTTATACTCGATGAACCGGGATGTGGAGCGGATGTTAAAAGTTACGACCGAGATCCACAATCCGGCGCAGAACCTGACCAGACCGGTGGCAAAGATGGGAAAAGGCATGCGCAGTATTTACATGTTGTCGCTGCTTGAAACATATACGGGAACGGAAAGTCGGATCCCGAGCATTCTTATGATTGAGGATCCGGAGATATTTCTGCATCCGAAATTACAGAAAGTTTCCGGGGAGATTTTATACCGCCTGTCCAGAAAGAACCAGGTGATCTTTTCCACGCACTCGCCAAATCTATTGGCGAACTTTAACAGCAGGCAGATCAGACAGATTGTTTTAGACGGCGAAGGATATTCGAAGATGTGTGAAAAGACGGATGTGAGTGCGATCCTTGAAGATCTCGGTTACACAGCAAGTGATCTGATGAATGTGAACTTTGTATTTATTGTGGAGGGGAAACAGGACAAGAGCCGCCTGCCGCTTCTGATCCGGAAATATTATTCGGAGACTTACGATGAGAGTGGAAAACTCTCAAGAATTGCGATCATCACGACAAACAGCTGTACCAACATCAAGACTTACGCAAACCTGAAATATATGAACCAGATCTACCTGCGGGATCAGTTTCTGATGATACGCGACGGGGATGGAAAAGACCGTATGGAATTAGGGCGGCAGCTCTGCCGTTACTATGAGCAGCGGAATTTGGAGGATGTTGACACTCTGCCAAAGGTCCGGCCGGAAAATGTCCTGATTTTAAAATACTACTCATTTGAAAACTATTTTTTCAACCCCAAAGTGATGACCGAACTTGGTGTGGTCGAATCTGAGGAGACATTTTATGAGACGCTGTTTGAAAAATGGAAGGAGTATTTACACCGTCTTAGCAGCGGGAAACATCTGACGGAGGTGCTTGGATTTGAGATGCAGAGCATTTCTGATATCAAAGCACATATGGAAGAAATAAAAATCTATTTGCGTGGACACAATCTGTATGATATTTTTTATGGAAGATACAAAGATCAGGAAGAGGAACTCTTAAAACGCTATATCGATCTTGCACCGCGGGAAGATTTTTCCGATATTTTAGATGCAATCGATCATTTTATTTATTTTGAGAGCAGAAAACGAGAAAGGGATACAAAGTGAAATGAAACGAAATGGTGCAAATCTGACAGAAGGAAAGCCGGTCAAACTGATCCTGCAGTTTGCAATCCCGGTATTTTTGGGAAATCTGTTCCAGCTTTTTTATGGGCTGATTGACACAAAGATTGTAGGCAGTACCCTTGGTGAGGGAGCGCTTGCGGCAGTCGGTTCCGTCTCGATCCTTTATAATCTGCTGACGGGATTTTTTAACGGTTTAACGCTTGGTTTTTCGGTCGTGACGGCAAGATATTTTGGGGCAGGGGACACGGAAAAATTAAAAAAGAGTGTTGCGGAAACGATTCTTTTAGGATTTGTGACGGCGGCGATACTGGTGACCGGCGTATTTGTATTTTTACGTCCACTCCTTAGCATCATGCATGTGCCGGCAGAACAGAAAGAGATGGCATATGCCTATATCAGCATCCTGGTGCTTGGGATGTTTGTGACACTTGCCTATAATATGTGTGCAAATGTATTGCGTGCGATCGGAGATTCCATGACACCGCTTATTTTTCTGATCCTTGCGGCAGTGTTAAATGTCATTCTGGACTATGTCTGTATTCTGGTATTTTCCATGGGTGTTGCCGCAGCGGCAACTGTGATCTCACAGGTGGTATCCGTGGTGCTCTGCGTGATCCATATCAAAAGACATTTCCCGATCCTTCAGGTGGAACGCAGACATTTTAAACTGGAAAAATCAGAAGTGCGTACGATGTTGTCCGGCGGGCTTTCCATGGGAATGATGTCAAGTCTTGTAAATCTTGGTACACTGATCTTACAGACCGGAATCAATACACTTGGAACTTCCGTGATCGTGGCACATACTGCAGCACGAAAGGTTTTTGAAATATGGGGACTGCCGGTCACGGTGCTGGGAGCGACCATGGCAACCTACAGCGGACAGAATTATGGCGCTGGTAAATATGACAGGATTACTTCCGGCTTAAAGGCGGCGCTGATGCTTGGCTGTGGCTGGGCGGTGATGGTCATGATCATGGCATATACGATTTCTACCTGTCTGGTTGGCTTTATAGCGAGTACGCAAAATGCAGAAATTCTATACTGGGGAACAACGTATCTGCGGGTTGATATGTTGTTTGAGATGGTCTGTGTGTGGATCGTGATCCTGCGCAATACGATGCAGGGAGTCGGAGATTATAAGACACCGATCTTTTCCAGCTTTCTGGAACTGGCATGTAAGATCGTGTTCACGGCGGTATTCGTCCGGTATTTCGGTTACTGGGGCGTCATCTGGACAGAGCCGGTTACATGGATCATTATGGTGATACCGTTAATTGTCATGCTGAAAAAAAATCCTGTATTTCACCAAAAGAAGACAGCTTAGAAAACATCAGTAGAATCGAAAAAACAGCAATTCGCATGGGAATATATCTCAGCAGCAAGTTGCTCAGAAACGAGGAATATTATGAAAAAACAAGTGAACTATATAGAGATTGCGAAAGAAACCGTGATACTGACGGCAGCGGTGGCAGTCATTGCGGCTGCAGTGTATTTCTTTTTGGTGCCAAGCCATGCGTCAGTCAGCAGTATTTCCGGTCTTGGAATCGTGCTTTCTAATTTTATTCCACTGCCGTTATCGGCAATCACCATGATTTTAAATGTGGTGCTTCTGGTCATCGGATTTTTTACCTGTGGAAGGGAATTTGGGGTAAAGACCGTTTATACCAGCATTATGCTCCCCGTGTTTTTAGGGATATTTGAAATGGTTTTCCCGGATATTGGATCACTGACGGACAGCCAGGAGTTAGATGTGCTGTGTTATATTTTAGTGGTCAGTGTGGGACTCAGTATTTTATTTAACCGCAATGCATCCTCCGGCGGACTTGATATCGTTGCGAAGATCATGAATAAATATCTGCATATGGATCTTGGGCGTGCAATGTCCTTATCGGGGATGTGTGTTGCACTTTCAGCAGCTTTCGTTTATGATAAAAAAACAGTGGTACTCAGTATTTTGGGAACCTATTTTAATGGGATCGTTTTAGATCATTTTATTTTTGATCATAATATCAAACGCCGTGTGTGTATCATTACGGAAAAAGAGGAGGAACTCCGCAATTTTATCCTCAATGATCTTCATAGCGGGGCGACGATCTATGAATCCATCGGTGCTTATAATATGCAGAAACGCAATGAAATCATTACTATCGTGGACAAGAACGAGTATCAGAAACTGATGAATTATATGAATTATGAAGATCCGAAAGCATTTATTACAGTGTATCATGTTTCGGATATCAGGTATCAGCCGAAAGGGTAAGGTGCAGTCAGTGGAAAAATGGAGTATGACCATACACAGGTTATTCAGTAAAGATCCAAACGATGAAGAGGAGAACGTGACGCAAAATATTTATGTATTCCGGTTTATACTGTTTTGCATTATCGTTTACTCATTTGAGATGCTGTTAAACAGTGTTGATATTTTTATCGTTGACAAGACGATTTTTACAAGAGGGTATGTTACAGGATGTCTGTTTGCAGCTGTATATGTTTTGATTTTACTGCATCTTGGACTGGAGCATCCGCTGACGAAGTATGTCAGTATTACGGCGGTCAGCCTTATCATCATGGCTGCGAGTGTGTCCTTAACCTATCATATGATCATTATTATTATGATGCCGATCATCATAGCCGGTATGTACACGTCAAAGCAACTGTCCATATATACGTTTGTACTTACAGTGCTTTCCATTATTATCAGTACCTATGCAGGATATTATTATGGTGTGTGCGATGCCAATATGGTGCTTCTGACAACTACTTCTATGAATCATCTGGTTGAAAATGGAACTTTTTTACTGAATCAGGTAAATGAAAATCCGGGAGTCACGCTTGCACTGTATTATGTGCTGCCGCGCTGTCTGATGGCAATGGCGTTTGTCTAAGTATCCAACATTGTAAATCAGGTAATCCGAAAATCACTGAAAAATGCGATGAAGATGGAAGAGAAGGCAGCGACGGATGAGATGACAGGGCTATACAATAAAAACAAGCTGCTTGCGACCATTGAGAAAAGAACATATGATTACCAGCAGGTTGCCATTGTTTACTGGGACATTAACCGTTTGAAATATGTAAACGATACATACGGACATTTTGCCGGAGATCAGATGATCGTAAAAGTGGCACAGTCAATACGGATTGCTTTAGGAGATGCAGGGATGGCATTCCGGTATGGTGGAGATGAAATGCTTGCGCTCATTCCGGGAGGAACCGGCGAAACTGCGGAAAAGATGATAAAAACCTGGAAACAGACACTTGCAGCGGTACAGGTGGACTGTGAGATACCGATCTCAGCGGCGGTTGGATATGCCATCGGCGAGCATGAAAAGTTAAAAAATGTGATTGCAGAGGCGGACAGAAATATGTATGCATGCAAACATGCAGGCAGAAATTCAACTGAAAAATAAAAATTTAAAAAATTCTTGACATGAAGTCCACTTCATGGACTATACTCTTCGAAAAAAGGAGGTAATGTTCATGATGACAGAAAAAATGATAACATTAAATAATGGTGTGGAAATCCCACAGCTTGCACTTGGAACATGGATTGTTGATGATAATAAGGTTGCGGAACCGGTGAAGACAGCGATCCGTTTAGGATACCGTCATGTCGACACGGCACAGGCATATGCAAATGAAGTGATATGTTGTGAAGTGTAGATGTCAGATTTCCCAAAACAGTGTTGTTTAGCGGAAACCTCCATCTGCTAGTCAAATGCAAGCATTTGACTCTCGCGACATTCGCCAAATTGACACGCCAGCGTGTCAGCTTGGCTCATTGTTCGCGGATATAACACAACATAGGCGGCTGGCTCATTTGTGGTGAATGATAGATTGCAGATGTTGTATTAAGAAGGTGATACTCTTTTAATCGAAACTGTAAGCATTTAGCACAAAGGAAGGAGCAGCGTATGGAGTTAACATATCATTGAGAAGGCGATGTAGTGATTCCAGATTTGGAATTGGAAGATGGAAGCAATTATCAGATTGGCAAATATGGCAGAATGCGACAGAGGTATTTGTTTGAAAATCATCATGCCATGTATACACATCTGGTTCTTACGGAAAAATTGTGGAAACATCTGGAAGAAGTAGATATGGAATGCAATGACATGATGGATATGCTTACGGTAAGAATGGCTGAGCGTGAAGGTGTGACGGAGCACTTGAAGTCAGTTGACCAGCTCGGATGGGTACGGAAAATGAATAGTATCCGGAGCAGAGCTGAGGAAGTAGTGTTGCATGATCTGATTTATATGGATTAAAAATAGCGGGAAATCTTAACTGGTTTCCCGCTGTTTGGCATATGAAAAAGTTCATAGAAAATTCAGTTGATTCCGTAAAGTTCCTCGCTTATAATGATATTGAGGCAGAGAGCCTTTTGCGGAATCTTAGAAGTGTTATGCACAATACAAAAGGAGGGATGCCGACTTGAATACAGAAATAGCAAATGCTGTGAATGCAGCAGGAGATAAGGCACAATATGATACTCGTGTTAAAAGGTTACTGGCACAGAAGAGTATATTAGCACATATTCTGGTGAAAACAGTCGATGAATTTAAAGGAATGAAGCCGGAAGATGTTGTAAAATATATCGAAGGCGAACCGAGTATTAGCGTTGTTCCGGTTGAGCCGGGATTAGCAAATATGGAAAAAACAGATGCTACAGGACAGCGTATTGTAGGTCTTAATACAGAAAATGCTGAAATTAATGAAGGATTAGTCAGATTTGATATTATTTTTTATGTCCGCATGCCATCCATAGTTGGCAGGAAAAATGGACTTTCGCAGATTATTGTGAATATTGAGGCTCAGAAGGATGAGCCGACGGAATATAAAATTTTAAATCGGGCAATCTTTTATGTGAGCAGGCTGATTTCGTCACAAAAGGAAAGAGATTTTGTAAATACTAACTACGATGACATTAAGCAGGTATTCAGCATATGGATATGTATGAACATGGATGATAACAGTTTAAGCCACATCCATTTGACAAAAGATGAGATGTTAAAACCATGTAACTGGAAAGGTAATCTCGATCTGTTAAACATTGTGTTAATAGGAATCACAAATGAGATTCCGGAACATGATGAAAAATATGAAATGCACCGCCTGATTGGGGCTTTGCTTTCGAGTGAACTGAAAGAACAGGAAAAATTGGATATTATAGAACATGAATATAATATTCCAATCAGTCAAGAATTTAGAGAGGATGTGAGCATTATGTGTAATCTGAGTCAGGGTATTGAAGATAAAGCAATTGCTAAAATTGTGATGAATATGTATAAAATAGGTTATACACCAAATCAGATAGCAGATGCTGTTGGTGTGAGTGTTGATGAAGTTGAGGCGATTATTAAGAAAAAAGAGCCTGCAATGGCGTAAGCTTTATTAACCAAAAAGATCTAAAAATAAGACGGCAAATCGTCAACAAGTTGTTGATGATTTGCCGTCTTTGTTTTGTATATTGGAGCTATTCTTCTTTTTTCTTAGCCCTTGTCTTATAGACATTATACTGATTCTTGCATTTCGGAGAGCAGAACTCATTTCCCTTACGGCTTGCGATAAATGCCCTGCCACAGTGCTTACACAGCTTCATATCGCAGTCAGAATCCGTAAGCATAAAAGAGAAGCACATCTGGATCATGACGAGCAGGGAATGGAAGTTCCATACGATAACCGGGGTATTTTCCGCTAATGCGATATGGTAAGTCGGGGATATTCCGCCAAATGCAGACATACCCTGACGATACAGGTTTTTTGTCTGTTCATCAAGACTGTCGTAGTCCATATAATATAAGAAACTTGTGGTAAAGGTAAATGCCCAATTTGCAAATTCTTCCTCGGTTCGTGCAGTTTCTTCAAGACGGCTGATTGCCAATGCACGGGCTTCCCTGTGCAGCATAGTTTTCTCACTGGAAGAATCGTTGTATGCCGGTATTAAGTTTTGTTTGCGGAAAGCTTTTAGTTCCTCATATTTTGGCAATTTAATCAGTCCTTAAAAATTTTTTCAAAAATAATTTCAAAACACTTCCGATTTTGTAGCCGTATTTCTCCTATTAGTGAAGAGAGTAATTCTTTTTATCACTAAAGCAATTACAGAAAGGAGCAAAAAGGCTATGAAGTATGGATAAAATACAGCTTCGGTTACACGAAGCGGAAGCATGAAACAATTATAATTTTTATCAGAGAGAAAGGCAAGGATTGATTATGGAGGCAGAAAAACTAAATAATGGCGATAGAAAGTCCGGCTCATGTGAAGCTGGATTTTTTTATCGCAGGATTGGTGGGACAGTTTACAAAATCAGGGTATTAACGAGTGAAAACAGTACAGATACCTTTTCGGACAAGATTTCCCACATTATTTCAAGAGAGGCGCTGACAGAGAAAGCGGATTATGATAAGATAGAGCTACCACAAATGAGTCAGTTGCCGGAAGGGAGTTCGGCATGAACAGAACCAGACAGACAACTGACAAATCGAAAAACAGAATAACTGCTCTTTATGAGCGACTCTCAAGGGACGATGAGCTTGCGGGAGACAGCAACAGTATAGTGAACCAGAAGAAAATGCTGGAGGACTATGCAAAGAGTAATGGATATACCGATTTGGTGCATTTTACAGATGACGGATATTCCGGTGGGAATTTTGACAGACCGGGATGGAAAGAAATGCTCCGGCAGATTGAGGGCGGAAGCATTGGCGCAGTCATTGTAAAGGATATGAGCCGAGTCGGCAGGGATTACCTACAGGTAGGATTTTACACGGAGGTATTCTTTCGGGAAAAAGGTGTCCATTTCGTTGCTATCTCTAATGGTGTTGACAGTGATATAAACACCAGCAGCGAATTCGCCCCTTTTTTAAATATCATGAATGAATGGTATCTGCGTGACTGCAGCCGCAAGATAAAGGCGGTATTGCAGGCAAAGGGCAGGGACGGGAAACCAATTACCAACAATCCGCCATACGGATATATCAAAGATCCGGAAGATAAGAACCGGTGTGATATGTCAAAGCCATATGAATGGGCAGGAGTAAGTGTCGTAAGAATGCTTGAAAAACCGGAGTATATGGGAGATACTGTGAATTTCCGTACAAAGAAGCTTTCCTATAAGGATAAGACTGCTGTAAAAAATGACAGTGACGAGATAGTGGTCTTTACGGATACCCATGAGGCGATCATTGACAGAAAAACATGGTATATGGTGCAGGAGCTTAGAAAGACCAAACGCAGGATAAACACAGAGGGCGAGTCAAATCCGTTTGTGGGTAAGATTTTCTGTGCGGACTGCGGTGGAAAGATGCATTATCGTAATGAGGGAAAGCGTGCCGGAAGAAACTGGAGAGGACTGCCGGATGGCAGTGTCAGAACAACTCCAGCCTGTTATAACTGCGGCAATTATAATAACAGCCATGACCAGTCAGGAAAGGTCTGCTGTTCGCACAATATACAGGCAAAGGTGATTGACCAGCTTGTGATTGAAACCATTCAGTATGCGTGTAAAAGTGTAAGGATGGATGAGAGAGCATTTGTCGAAAGTATCCGCAGTGCATCAGAAATCCGGGAACAGAGTGAGGCGAAGAAGCTGAAGGCTGCGTTAAAGCATCAGGAGAAGCGGTATGCAGAGCTTGATATCCTTCTTAAAAAAGTGTATGAGGACAATGCCCTTGGCAGACTGCCTGACAAAAGATATGAAATGCTATCGGCAGGGTATGAAAAAGAACAGGCAGAACTGGAACAGTCCATTAAGGCATGCAGGGAGCAGCTTACGCAGTATGACGAGGATACAGACCGGACGGAGGAATTTCTGGCATTAGTCCATAAATACACGGATATCACGGAATTAACACCTGTCATCATCAATGAATTTGTGGATAAGATACTTGTCCACAAAGCGGAAAAGATTGATGGCGAGCGTGTGATGGAGATAGAGATTTACCTTAACTTCATCGGTAAAGTGGAACTTCCGGCACAGGAACTGACGGAAGAAGAACTGGCTGAAATAAAGGAAAAACAAAGACTTCGTGAGCGCAATGCCATGTACCAGAGACGGCGCAGGGCAAAGTTCATGCCAAAAACAAAAGCAATCCGTGCGAAGGTGCAGGAGGCTGAGATAAAAGAAGCTTTGGAGAATGCGAGTGCAAAAGCGGAAAAACTGCTTATGGCAGATAATGATGCACATATCGCAGAGGTTGTTGCAGGGGAAAACAAAGTATATGTTGATACCGGGATTTTCCCAACAGCAGAACGAAGGCATATGGCAGACAGGGTACAAGGAAACGAGGCAGAGAGGGAAGGTAAAAATAATTTTGATGACCATACCATATCGGCAATTATAAAAAGTGCCGATATGGTATAATAGAAAAACAAAAGTTATTACAGGGAGGAGAATGGATTGTTAGAAGTAGCAATATGCGATGATGATAAGGAAGATCTTGACAAAGCGGCGCTGATGCTGGATAAAATTCTTTCAGAATATCAGGTTCAATATCAGATTCGGTCATTTCTATCGGCGAATGAGCTGCTGAACAATAATGACAAGATTGATATCGGAATACTGGATATTTCCATGGAAGAACTGGGCGGAATTACGCTCGGAAGAAAGCTGAAAGAAAAAAATCATGATATAAAAATTATATACATTACCAGTTATGAAGAATACATGGCACAGGCGATTAATAAGGTACATGCGTTTTCTTTTTTGTGTAAACCGATCAATGAAGAAGAAATGAAAACGCAGATTATGGAAATTCTGGGGCAGGAGAAATGTCCGGAAATAGAAAAGGAATTTGAAATACTAGATGAATCAGGAACAAAAGCAGGTTGTGTGCGTTTGAAATTAAACGAGATATTATATTTTGAGTACATAAAAAGATCCAGAAAAGCAGCAATTATTCTGGAAGATTGCAGATATGAATGTGAATGTACATTTGAAAACCTTGTGGAAGAATTACAACCATATGATTTTGCGGTAAATCACAGAGGCTGTCTTGTAAATCTGAGACATATTGAGAAGATACAGGGATTTCATATTTATCTGGACAATGGGAAAGAACTGTCCCTTGCACAAAAAAGAAGCTCTGATTTCCGGGAAGAAATGAATAAATTTTTGCAGAAAACCCAGAGGAGAGAATAGAAGATGGATAAGATTTTACTTGCGATATGTAATGGACTTTCCTGTTTTATTATCTGTACAATTCTTTTTCAATTTATGAATGAAAGATATAAGAAAAGTTACAGCAATAAAACTTTGTACATAGCGGCAGAGATAGCGATGGGAATCACTGCATTTGGCATAAATATGCTGAACTTTGCAATATTGAATCTGCTGATATGGTTTGTTGGAGTTGGTGTAACGGTATATTTTCTGTATTACGAAGATGCAGACAGACCAATCCGTAGAATCACTGAGTGTGAAGTACTGGTTTTATGTATGTCTGTATGTGAAACGCTGGGAGTGCTTCTGTTACACTGTTTTTTGCAGATTTGTGGAATATCAAATATTGATGTTGTCATGCAATATTGTCTGGAAGTGACATTTTCAAAACTAATAATGATATTCCTATACTATGTTTTGATAAACAGATTGATAAAAAGGACAGAAGCAGCCTGTTCCAGAGAACAATATATCATATATGGAATCCTGTTTTTTTACAGTCTGGTCAATATGCTTGTGATTGTGCAGAATTTCAGGGATGGGCAGAAAAGCTATCTGTCAGCGGTAAATATGGGCTGCATCGTTTTGGCTGACCTGTATCTTTTGTATTATGTCAAAATGGCAGACGAAAAGAGATACTATGAAAACCGCGTAAAGGCATTGGAGCAACAGGCAAAAATGCAGTATGAGTATTATCTTGCACAGACTGAAAAATATAGTCAGACAGTACGGATATTACATGATGTGGATAAGCATATCAGGGCTATCGAGAATTTGTATGGAACAGAGAGGGAGCATACGGCTGGCGAATATGCAGAGGCAATCAGAAGTACACTGGCACCACTGATTCCTATATCTTACACAGAGAATCCGATATTGAACATTTTGCTGACAGATAAAAATGCTGTCATGCAGGAGAAAGGGATACATTCGGACATTAAGATAGACAATGTAGACTTATCTTACATAGAGCCGATAGACATAACAACTATTTTCGGCAATCTGCTGGACAATGCGATTGAAGCTGCCGCAAATGCTGACGGAGACAAATACATTTTTATTAAAATCAGTGCCTATCATAAGATGACGGTAGTTCATATAGAAAACAGTTGTGGAAAGGTAAAATGGAAAAAACGTATGCCGGTATCAGATAAGGGAAAAGGCAGAGGGATAGGACTCTTAAATGTGAAACAGAGCATAGATAAGTATGATGGGGATTTACAATTAAAACAGGATGGAAACAGATTTGTAGCAGATTTGTTTCTGAATTCATGAAAAGGGCGGTTTCGTCCTTTTTTTGTGCTCAAATCGTAGTTGGTGCAAAAAAATCGTAGTTGGTGCAGAACGTATAAAATATGTGAAGAATAGTGTCGATGAAACTATAAAAGAATGGGACATGATATAAGTCATATTAAGGATATAGGTGATATTATGAATATTTTTTTTAACAGCCGAATTTATACCAATCAGTCATTCGTTAATGCGCTGTTTGGAAAACAACAAAAGACTACAAGAAGTCAAGATGCTGGTTGCAACGGTACAAGAGATACTTTAACGATAAGCGCATCAGGAAAGGAAAAGCTTGTAAAAAATACGAAAGGAAGAACACATAATACAAATGTTGACAAAAGTATTGATTTGAAATCCTATATAGCTTCAGCCCAAAAAACAAATCAAAAAATAATTGATAATGCAGGGACACAGATTAATGCGAAAACAAGTGAATATATGAGTACAGGTAAG
>ERZ860668.1243-NODE-1243-length-16405-cov-3.747951_pt1 | contig 16405 bp, 17 predicted proteins | sample MGYA00510062_ERZ860668 | MGnify/ENA primary metagenome ERZ860668 (study PRJEB30046, sample SAMN00715258) | human gut metagenome | study: EMG produced TPA metagenomics assembly of the A metagenome-wide association study of gut microbiota in type 2...
CGTGGAGAATTGACAGATATCAGTGAAGCTGAAGCTTTGGAATTGATAAAAGAATTACGTGAATGATAGAAAACTGGCATCAGTACCTGATGCCAGTTTTCTATTTTATTTAGTATTTTTTAATATATTGATTACGTTATCAAGGATGTTTGTTTGATAATTTTCAATATTGCCGGAATCACAGGCTGCAGCTAAATCGGGATCTATGGGAAGTTCAGCCAGAATTTTAAGTCCATAAGCATCAGCGGCGGCTTGTAAGTGACTGGGACCAAAAATATGATATTTTTTACCATTGTCTGGGCATTGGAAATAAGAATAATTTTCGATCAGTCCCAAAATAGGAATTTGCATCATGGCTGCCATTTTTACAGCTTTACCGACGATCATAGAAACTAATTCCTGAGGAGATGTAACGATGATGATAGCGTCGACGGGAAGTGACTGAAAAACAGTGAGCGGAACATCACCGGTACCTGGAGGCATGTCGATGAACATATATTCTATGTCCGTCCAGATAACGTCGCTCCAGAATTGTTTAACAGTACCGGCAATAATCGGGCCGCGCCAAACGACAGGATCAGTTTCATTATTCAAGAGAAGATTAGTAGAGATGATTTCAATACCACTTGTTGTCTGCATTGGCAGCAGGCCAATTTCTGTAGCATTGGCTTTTCCGTGCAGTCCGAAGGCTTTAGGAATTGATGGGCCGGTGATATCGGCATCTAAAACAGCAGTTTTCTTACCCGCTTTCTGCATGGCTGCAGCCAAAAGCGAAGTGACGATAGATTTTCCGACACCTCCTTTACCGCTGACAATACCAATAACTTTTTTTACAGTACTCATTTCATGGAGTGGAGCGGAAAAATTTATTGCAGTATTAGCATGGTCGCAACTTTCGCAGGATGTTTTGTCACAGCCAGTATCAGAGCATTGACGGTTTTGTTCGGACATGGGATACGCCTCCGGTAGATTATTATTTGTTTTGCAAAAGTTCTCCGCGCTGCAATAGACGGCAGGAAGCGCGGACACAGTTTTGATTATGGCCGTCGCAAAGGCGGAATTCCCCGCCTTCGATCGATAATTCCTTGCCGTTAATAAGAGCATCCGCTAATTTATAACGTGCTTCTTCGTAGATTTTTTGAACAGTGGTCCTGGCTACATTCATTGCCATTGCGCAGGTTTCCTGTGTGCAGTTTTCCAGATCCATGAGCCTGATCGTTTCGTATTCATCAATAGTCATGGTTATTTTCCCCTGCGGTTTGCTGCCGGAGGGAGCAAAAGTTTTATTGAGCGGCATACAGCAGATCTTGCGCCATTTAATAGGTCTCGACATAGTAGAAGCCTCCTTTCTTCAAGGGGTTTATTATTGTGAATATCATAACGTTATTACTGTCTTATGTCAATAAAAGCAGTCGGCAAAGTGATTTTCAAAAACGTGTGTTTATGTTATAATTTACCATATCAAAGGCATGGTGAAAAATTTGGATACAAAAGAGATTTGGAAGTTTTCAAAAAGCTTTGTAAAGCGTGAAGGTATATTATTGCTGGCCTGTGTTCTGGCTGTTGCTTCTTCGCTTGCAGTTGTTCCTAAGGCAGAGTATATAGATTGGCGTGTTTTAGTTTTATTATATTGCCTGATGTTAGTTGTAGGCGGGTTTAAAAAGCGTCGCGTACTTGATAACTGTGCCGTACGGCTTTTGCAGAGATGTATTTCGCTGCGTCAGATAACTGCCGCACTGCTGCTGATAACTTTTATCAGTTCAATGCTTGTAACAAATGATGTGGCTTTAATAACTTTTGTCCCTTTGACTTTGATTATAGGCAAAGAAGCAGGAGTTGATGTTGGAAAAATAATTGTTTGGCAGACATTGGCAGCTAATCTTGGCAGTATGCTGACACCGATGGGAAATCCGCAAAATTTGTTTTTATATGCCCGTTATAATTTTGATATTATTGCTTTTTTCAAGGTCACATGGATACCGACATGTTTAGCAGTGGCTTTGCTGGCAGTATTTTTAATGCGCCAGCAGGACAGGCAGTTAAAAGTAAGCTTGACCTCTGTGAATGTAGAACGTGGCTGGGGGCTGATAGTTTTAAATTTACTGTTTTTGCTGTGTGTGGTGACGGTCTTTCACTGGTTTGATCATTGGTTGCTGCTGATGATAACGGTAACGGTAATGCTGGTGCTTGATCGTGGCTTATTCAGGCAAATTGATTATTCTCTTTTGTTCACGTTTGCCGGTTTTTTTATCTTTATTGGTAATTTAACACAATTTGATTTTTTAAATATTATCCGAGACAGTTTTTTTGGAAGTGCGACCGGTACATATTTTTCTGCAATTGCTGTCAGCCAGTTTATCAGCAATGTCCCTGCTGCAATGCTGCTGGCTGCGTTTTCTCAGCAGCGTGAAGCTTTGCTGCTTGGGGTCAATGTCGGCGGACTGGGAACTCTGATCGCTTCGATGGCGAGTGTGATATCTTACAAGCTGTTTGCAGAGGCGTACCCTGCGCAGGTAAGACATTATTTGCTGATGTTTCTGTACTATAATGTGATAGGTCTGTTTTTATTAGTGCCGGCGGTATACTTTTTAATGCTGTATTGAGAGGGTTGTTTATGCAGAGATGGATCATGCATGTGGATATGGATGCGTTTTTTGCATCCGTCGAACAATTTGATAATCCTGATCTGATGGGACTGCCGGTAATTGTCGGGGGACAGTCTGATCGTGGCGTTGTATCTACTTGCTCTTATGAAGCACGTGTGTATGGTGTACACTCGGCAATGCCTATGATAGAAGCCAGGCGTTTATGCCCTCAGGCAGTCTTTTTGCCGGGAAGAATGAAGCGGTATCAGGAAGTATCACGGCAGATAATGAATATTTTTGACAGCTTTTCTCCTTTGGTTGAACAGCTTTCGGTGGACGAAGCGTTTTTGGATATTTCAGGAATGGAGCTATTGGCTGGTTCTGAACGTGATATCGGTTTTAAAGTAAAAAGATCGATAAAAGAAAAAACTGGTTTAACTGCTTCAGTTGGTATCGCTCCCAATAAATTTTTGGCCAAACTGGCTTCGGATATGCAGAAGCCGGATGGTTTGGTTGTGATAAGGGCAGAAGAGGCTGAAGGCATGTTAAAGCCAATGTCGGTGCGGCGTATTTTTGGAATTGGGCGCAGTGCTGAAAAAAGTCTGCTGCAGTTTGGCATAGCGACTATTGGGCAAATTGCAGATGCTGATTTGGGTATTTTGCATAAAGCTCTGGGGAATAATGCTGCTGTGGTAAAACAACTGGCACATGGTTTGGATGACAGACCTGTTGTTAATGATTATGCTGCTAAATCTATTGGGAAAGAATGTACTTTTGAAAAAGATCTTCATACGGAAGATGAGCGGCGTCATGCCGTTCTTGATCTATGCGGACGTGTTGGTTGGCGGCTGCGGCGCAGTGGCGTTGTTGGCTATACTGTAACTTTAAAGGTGAAGTTTGCGTCGTTCAAAATCATTACCCGCAGTATTACAGCTGAAGGTCCTGTTGCTTATGATGAAGAAATTTTTGCGTTGGCGCAGAAGCTGATGCAGTCTGTAAAATGGATCGAAGGCGTAAGGTTATTAGGCGTCAGCGTAGCGCATTTAGAACCTGCCGATGCGGTGCCTGTACTAAATTTTGCCGAAGATGAGCGATTGGGTAAACGTAATCAGGCGGTCGATATATTAAAAGCTAAATTTGGTGAAGATATTATAAAACGCGGTTTTTAAAACCGCGTTTTATAATATGATGATAAACGGCATATGTTTTAAAATACAAAATATATTGTTAAATAAATTAGAAAACAACAAAATGTAGTAGATGTTACATAAAAGTTTATTGACATATGCCGAAAATCTACTATAATCATATATAAAAGAGCCGACGACAATCAACTGCCGGCAATAAAAAACAATAAAGGAAGTGTAAATGATGCAAGAAAATTTATTGAAAGAATATGGTTTATATATTAATGGCGAATGGCGGCCGGCTTCAGATGGAGCTACGTTTAGTTCTACAGATCCTGCGACTGGCGAACATTTGGCGGTATGTGCTGAAGCAACTAAGGTGGATGTAGATAATGCAGTAAAAGCGGCGCAGAAAGCTTTTGAAACATGGAAAGATACCACTGCACAGCAAAGAGCTGAGATTTTAAATAAAATAGCTGATATTATTGACGCAAATGCCGTACACTTGGCAAAGGTTGAATCTATGGATAACGGTAAACCTTTCCGTGAGACTTCTGGAATCGATATTCCAATGTCTGCTGATCATTTCCGTTATTTTGCCGCTGCGATCAGAACGCAGGAAGGTACTGCGACCATGCTGGATAATAATACGATGAGTTTGGTGCTGCACGAGCCTCTGGGAGTTGTGGGACAAATTATTCCCTGGAATTTCCCCTTTTTGATGGCCGCGTGGAAATTAGCTCCGGCGTTGGCTGCAGGCGATACTATTGTCATTAAACCTTCCAGCCAGACATCGCTTAGTATTCTTGAACTGGCAAGATTGCTTGAAGGCGTACTGCCGAAAGGGGTTCTGAATATTATTACCGGTAAAGGATCAAAATCTGGTAACGACATTCTTGAACATCCTGGTTTTGCTAAGCTGGCATTTACCGGTTCTACTGAAGTCGGGCGTTCTGTTGCCGAGGCTGCCGCTGAGAAATTGATTCCTGCTACTTTGGAACTGGGTGGCAAATCAGCTAATATTTTCTTCCCCGACTGCAACTGGAACCTGGCTATGGAAGGTTTACTGCTGGGGATTCTTTTCAATCAGGGACAGGTTTGCTGTGCTGGATCACGCGTTTTTGTACATGAAGCTATCTACGATAAATTTGTAGAAGAAGCTGTTAAACGTTTTGAAAAAGTAAAAGTAGGTCTGCCTCTTGATAAAGGCGTACAAATGGGTGCACAAATTGATGCAAATCAGGTCAAAAAGATTTTGAGCTACATTGATATTGCCAAACAGGAAGGTGCTACTATAGCCTGCGGTGGCTATAAATTGACTGATAATGGGTTAGAGAAGGGTAATTTTGTTGCTCCGACTCTGATTACTAATGTTACTAATAATATGCGTGTTGCTCAGGAGGAAATTTTTGGACCTGTTGCCGTAGTGATTAAATTTAAGGACGAAGCGGATGTTATCCGTATGGCAAACGAGAGTGTCTATGGTCTGGGCGGTGCTGTCTGGACTCAGGATATCAATCGTGCTATGCGCGTGGCTAAAGCTGTACAGACTGGTAGAATTTGGGTCAATACCTATAATGCTATTCCGGCAGGGGCGCCTTTTGGAGGATATAAACAATCTGGTATAGGGCGAGAAACTCATAAGGTGATGCTGGATCATTACAGCCAGACCAAAAATATTATGATTAATCTTTCAGAAAATACTTTAGGTTTATATGAATAAAGCGTGATAAAAAAAACGACTGCATAGCAGTCGTTTTTTTTATTTGGTTTTAAGATTTTAAAAAGCTGATGTAACAAAACTTTCCATATCACCGGCACTTAATGCGCCGATATGGCTGTCAACGACATTGCTATCAGCATCAATGATATAACTTGTTGGTATGGCCTGAACGGCATAGGCTGAAGCAGCTGAACCGTTCGTATCAAGTGCAACGGGGAAACTGAAAGCATGGTTTTCCATAAATGCAGTTACATCAGGTTTTGTGCCGTCTATGTTGACGATAACAAAATGAACTTTATCTCCATATTTAGCATACATTCTTTGGATATCAGGCATTTCTCCAACACAGGGAGGGCACCAAGTAGCCCAAAAATTAAGAAAAACAGGCTTACCTTTTAGAGAAGCAAGGGAAACAGTCTGTCCATTCATATCTGTTACAGTAAAAGGCGGAGCTGCGTTAGTTTCTGCTTTGGCAATATGCGGGAGGTCGAAAAAATGTACGCCACTTACAGCGACGGCAGTAAGTAAGATTACGCCTAAGAGAACTTTTTTGAGTGTGCTCATAACAGTACCTCGCTTTGTAAAATTTTAGAATATCATAATAAACTTTATTTTAGTATAACAAAGTTTATACTTGTAACGTTTGTTATACTAATTTTATAAATGGTTACAAAAGTTAATTATTTGTTGCTTCGGCAACATTAGTATCTGCTTTTTTCACTTTAGATCCAAGCGAGATTGCGTTTACAGGACAAGTATCGATGCACTCGCCGCAGTTAATACATTCACGATCTCCCACCTTTGCGCAGTCCATTTTACATTTGCGTATACAGGCATCGCAGCCAATGCATTTGACATTATCTACCTGGATCCCAAAATAAGAAAGTTTATTAAATAAACTATAAAAGGCTCCTAAAGGGCAGATAAAGCGGCAGAAAGGTCGATAGATGACGATGCTGGCAATAACAGTGACGAGCAGTAGAAATAATTTCCAGTTAAAAAGCATACCAAGATTTTGTTTGAGGAAGGGATTGGTGCTTAAAAGCGGTAATGCTGCTTCCAAAGTACCGGCAGGACAAATATATTTACAAAAGGCTGGTGCGCCAACACCAACGACATAGAAAAAAATTACTGGCAAAATAATAACGAAAAGCAAACCAATAATGTATTTAAGCTTTGTCAAAGTCCGCGTTGCTTTATTTTTAGTAAACTTTGGCGACGGAATTTTATAAAGTAGTTCCTGTATGAATCCAAATGGACAGAGCCAGCCGCAGACAGTCCGCCCAAACAGTAGCCCAAAGAGAAGCATAAGTCCTAAAACATAGAACGGAAAGCGTAGGAGCACTCCTGATAAAGAGCTTTGTAACGCTCCTAAAGGGCAGGCTCCTAAAGCACCTGGGCAAGAATAACAGTTAAGCCCGGGGACGCAAATACTTTTACTTGGACCCTGCCAGATTCGACCATTAAGGAATCCCGGCAGATTGCCATTATAAAGAAATGCGGTAAGGATTTGAATGAGGGTTCGTTTAGCCAATGCCGATACACTCCAGACAGATCATAGCTGCTTTACGAAGCACGCTAAGATATTGTTGTTGCCAAATGCCGATGCTTAAAAAAATCAGAGCTATCAGCCATAGATATTTTTTCATAAGCAGTACCAGACTTTCTTCAATATGTACAAAAGATATTATATTTAATATGATAGCAGAAAGAAAGCTTGAAAACAAATGAAAAAAATATGTCGTAGACAAAAAGCTTTTTTATAGTTACAATTAAAAGGTAGTGATCTTAAAATTGGAGGATGGTAGTATGGTAAGTGTAAAGAAAATTGTAATGGTGACCCTTGTAGCTGTAACGATGCTTGGACTTGGCGGTTTGTTCCCCCATGCAGAGGCTTCAAAACTGGACGAAGTTCAAAGTAGGGGCTGTCTTTTGGTTGGAACTACAGGCGATTATAAACCGATGAGTTATTTAAATCGGGAGACAGGAAGATATGAAGGCTTTGATACAGAAGCAAGCGAACTTCTGGCACAATCGCTTGGGGTACAGGTGAAGTTTATACCAACTACCTGGAGCACGTTGACTGCCGATACTTTAGCTGGTAAATTTGATATTGCAATGTGCGGTATCACCCGCACTTTGGCAAGAGAACAAAAAATGGCGCAAAGCAATGGTTATCTGGTATTTGGTAAAACTATTCTGTGTCGTAAGGACGATGCTAAAAAATTTAAAACACTGGCGGATATGAATAAAAAAGATGTGCGTGTAATGGTTAATCCGGGAGGTACTAATGAAAAATTTGCCCTTGCTAATCTGCCTGACTGTACATTGATCGTACATCAGCAAAATGCAGAGATCCCAGGTTTGATTGCGGAAGGAAAAGCAGATATTATGATTACAGAGACGATGGAAGCACGCCGTTATGTGCGTGATAATGCAAAACTTGCGGCTCCTTTGATCGAGGAACCATTTACAAAAAACAACTTTGGCATACTGATGCAGCAAGGTGATCAGATTTTTCTTAACTATGTGAATATGTGGATGGAAGAAATGGAGTTGAATGGAACATTTGCCCGTTTAGACGCTAAGTATATAAAATAATAAATGTAAAAAGCCTGCCTTAACAGGCAGGCTTTTTACATTTATTTCAATTTTACAGATTTGTATTCCCAGAAACTTTAGCATATAATAAAACGTAAGAATTAAGAAGGAGGAACTGCAATGCTGATACAAAGGTTTGCAGCTGTTGCGCTGGGCATTATGATGGGGACGAGCTTGCTTTTGCAGACAGGAACTGTACTGGCTGCAAAAAGCGAAGCTTATTATACAACGCAGAAAATTTCTGATTATAAAAAAGGTGAATTTGCAGTTTTAGCTGATGATGATGTGAATTTTCGTTCGGGGCCTTCAACTACTGCTGATGTTTTAGCATGCCTGCCAAGACATTCACTTTTGCGTTTGAGCGGTAGTAAAAGCGGGGAGTGGCAAAAAGTTGAATGGAATGGTAAAAATGGTTATATTTTTGCCGAGTATCTGGAAAAGCCAGAGACTGAAGAATTGATCGATGAAGATAATTCGTTGGGGGATTGGCATTTGGGTCAGATTTTTGACAGTTCAGCGGCAAAATCGTTGGGAAAAGTAAAAAAAGAAAGTAAAGATGGGAGCAGTCAGGTTTATGATTTTCAGCAGCTGCAGGTTAAAGCCAGACGTGGTAATAAGAAAATCGTTGAGCTTATGACAGCTTCTCCTGTAATCTATACAATGCGTGGTATTGGTACAGGTGACGACGGTGCCCGTGTTATAGGCCAGTATGGGATTCCGGCAAGGGTCGTTTATTTGAAAGATGATAAAGACGGCGCTGTGATTATGTATGGTTATAATTTTCCCAAAAACAGTAAAATCGGGAAAAGTTTAGATTTTTATATTAGCAGTGATGGTGATGTGTGTAGAATTGTTTTGAGTGGCGAAGAGTGAATTTGTATAAATATTAAAATAACAGGAATTTTCTGTGAATTTATTAAAAGTGTAAACTGATTGACAAAATTGAAAATTTGAAAAAATTTTTTAGCGATTTTTGAAAAACTTGTTGACGCTTGTTAAACATGATGCTAAACTTACAACAATTAAATAACGACCACAAAACCGTAGAGGCGGAGATCAAGTCAAAAAATGCGCTTACAGAGAGTTCGGGGAGCTGGGAACCGGATAGAAATGCAGTTTGATAAATGGACCGCTGAGGGTGCAGGGAACTGCGGAGAACTTTCGCCGCACAGTATTCTGCAACGTAGGGCATACGTCAGTTGCCGGGGATGTGTTGGCATCTCGCCAAGTGCATGGGGTCATGCCCATGAAGTCAGGGTGGCACCGCGGATAAAAGGCCAAATTTTATTCGTCCTTGACAGAAGAGAGTTCTTCTGTTAGGGGCGTTTTTCTTTTCCACTCCCTCGGCAGAAGAGCCGGGGGAGTTTTTGTTTTAGGGCTCCCTTGTTTCCGGCACTAAGGCTCATGCCTGCGGCTGCGGCCACGAAACCCTGAACAAAACAAATGCACCCGGTTGCTGCGGTTCTGCCCACAGGCCGGGTGCATTTTATATTTTAGGAAAAATTACAGGTCACTGCGCGGGGAAGCCGCCATGGCCCAGAAGTTCAGCTCGTGCTCCGAGCAGGCGTGGAAGATCTCGCGGCAGCGGGCAAGGCGCTCGTCGCTCAGGCCTTCGCAGACTTTTTCTGCAAATGCGGCCCAGTCGCGGCAGGCCGCCTCATAGCCCTTGTCAGCATAGTCCACCACCAGTGCACCATAAAGGGTATCCTGCACGGAAGGCTTTTCTTCCAGCAGTTTCTGGAAGATCCAGCCATAGCTCAGCATACAGGGCAGGCAGGCCATCATGCACTCGGCTGCGCCCTCGCCGTTTTTGGCGGCTTCGATCATAGAGTCCACATAGGCACGGTTCTCCGGCCGCAGCGGCAGGCTCTGGATGCCTTCATCGGTCAGTCCAAAGTGCTTGAGATAGTGCAGGCGGGCTGCATCCTCGCTCTCATTCACGAAGGAAAGCAGGGAATAGTAGGTGCGGATGGTCTGCATATCCTTTGCCTTGGTCATGCCCCAGGCAAACACCTTGGCATATTCCCGCAGGTAAAGACTGTCCTCCACGATGTAGCCCTTGAAGCAGGCTTCATCCAGTGTGCCATCCGCAAGGTGGGTCAGAAATTCTGAGTGCAGACATTTCTCCCACACAGGCAGACTTTCCTGCACCAGCTGCTGCACAAAGGTCTGCTCACTCACCCACAAACTCTCCCTTCAGTGCAAACATATGGTCCATCGGGCCGGAGCCGTGGCCCAGATCCAGCATGGCAGAAAGACAGCCGGAAATGTAGGCCTTTGCGCGCTCCACCGATGCATCCAGGTCATAGCCCTTTGCCAGATTGGACGCAATGGCGCTGGACAGGGTGCAGCCGGTGCCGTGGGTATTGGGGTTGGCAATGCGCTTGCCGCGGAACCATTTGCCGCAGCCGTCCCGCCACAGAAGGTCGTCGGCATCGTTGATCTGGTGGCCGCCCTTGCACAGCACGGCACAGTGGTATTTCTCGCTGATCAGCTTTGCAGCGGCCTCCATTCCGGCCGCATCGGTGATCTTCATGCCGGAAAGGATCTCAGTCTCCGGAATGTTGGGGGTGACCACCTCTGCCATGGGCAGCAGCTTTTCGGTCAGTGCCTGCACGGCATCGTCCCGCAGCAGCTTGGAGCCGGAGGTGGCAACCATCACCGGGTCCACCACGATATGCTTTGCGCCGTAGGTGTGCAGCTTTTCGGCGATCACACCGATCAGCTTTGCCGAGGATACCATGCCGATCTTGACGGCATCCGGGTAGATGTCGGTAAAAATGGCGTCGATCTCCTGTGCCAGAAATTCGGGCGTGGCTTCAAAAATGCCGGCCACACCTGTGGTGTTCTGGGCAGTCAGTGCGGTAATGGCGCTCATGGCGTACACGCCGTTTGCAGTCATGGTTTTGATATCGGCCTGGATGCCAGCACCGCCGCTGGAATCGCTGCCGGCAATCGTCAATGCAGTTTTCATGGTTACAACTTCCTTTGCAAAAAATGCGGAAATGCCCGCAAGGAGGCATCTCCGCACTTTGAAGCAGCAGTATCTCCCTACGTTGGCATTGTCCAAATCAGGTCACAGGTCTGGGCAAACAGCCCACTCTCAGCCTGCTTTTGCAGGCTCCCTTTTTTCTGCGTTCAAGAATACCACAGTGCCGCTGCATTTGCAAGGGGATGGCCCTTTTCAATCGGCCCGCTGCGTGGTAAAATGGAAAAAACAAAGGGGGAAATACCATGAACATCACGGTCTATCTTGGAGCAAATGCGGGCAATGATCCTGCGCTGGCGGAAGCTGTCCGGGAACTGGGCAGCTGGATCGGTGCAAACGGGCACCGCCTTGTGTACGGCGGCTCCCGCAGCGGCCTGATGGGTCAGCTTGCCCAGAGCGCGCTGGACGCAGGCGGCACGGTGACCGGTGTGGAACCGCAGTTCTTTGTGCAGCAGGAGCTGCAGCACGATGGCCTGACCGAGCTGATCGTCACCAAGGACATGACCGAGCGCAAGACGAAGATGATCGAGCTGGGCAATGCCTTCATCGCATTCCCCGGCGGCACCGGCACGCTGGAAGAGATCGCAGAGGTAATGTCCAAGGTCTCGCTGGGCCAGTTGGACGCGCCCTGCATCCTGTATGATCTGAACGGCTACTACGACAGCCTGAAAGCACTGCTTGCCAAAATGATCGAGAAAGGCCTTTCCACGCCGCAGCGCCAGCAGGGCATCCGATTTGCGGCGAATCTGGAAGAGATCACAACAATTTTGAATAAAGCCTAAAAGGAAACGCTTCCCCGGCCGGGAAGCGTTTCCTTTTTATATCATTCTCCCAGTGCAGTGCGGATATTTGCCAGCACCTTCTGGCTCAGCAGCACAAAAGCCTGCTTGGTGCGTCCGGCAGAAACATTCGCGCAATGCACATTCTCACGGGCAAAGAAGTCTTCACCCACCGGGCCGGCAGCGGCACGGGTGTCACAGAAGAAGTGGGTGCCCGGCAGAGCAAGCCACTGTTCCAGAGCAGCAGAGTCAAAGCCCGGGCCGATGGAGGTGTTGAACAGCACCTTGCCTGCGCCCAGCTGTGCAAATTCGTCCTTGCCCAGCAGCAGTACGTTCTTGTTCAGGCAGGTGAACACCACCTTGCTCTCGGTCAGCAGCTGTGCCAGCGGCTTATAGGCCATGCCCACAGCTTCGGCATCCGGCTTGCGGGTGCGGCTGTAATAGGCAATGTCGGCACCCATGAACTGCAGCGCGTCGGCGATCATTTTGCCGGACACACCCAGCCCGATGATGCCTGCCTTCAGCCCGGTGATCTCCACCGGCTCGTCCCGCAGCATGGGCATCCCAAAACCGTGCAGGATGCCGGTGAGTTCATGCAGGACGTACTCCACAACGCCGCGATCGCCGTAATCCCGGATGCCCAGCACTTTGATGCCGCGGGTGCGGGCGTAGGCGATATCCACATTGGCGCTTTCCTCGGAATACAGGCTGCAGCACATGCCGATGTAACGGATATTCGGGCAGCGCTCGATCACATTTTTGCCCATGCGGGAGGTGTAGCTCAGAAGCACGGCATCGGCATCTCCGATGCGCTGCACGATCTGGTCATCGCTGGCCGGGATATCGCGGTACAGCACCACTTCTTTTGCGTACTGATGCAGCGCTTCCTCGGCGGAAGGAATCAGGCTTACCGGCTCAATGGCCACCAGTTTGTTGAACATCAGTAAAGTCCTCCTTTAATAGAAGCATACGGGGGAGGAGAGGTTGCGCAGCAGGGCAACTACGCTCCAACCGGCAATGGCGCTGGTGGAAGAGCAGATATCCACCACGGCCTTCACGCCCTCGATCTCGGCGGTGATGCAGTGGTCGTCGCCCACCCAGCCGGGTACCGAGTGCATGGTCACGCCGGTGATCTCCGGGCCGGTGGTGGCCAGCGAGGTGGCAACAGCCACATTCACGCGGCGGGGGAAGGTGGCAATGGCCTGCTTGGCATTGCCGGTGAACACGGTGGTCTTTTCGGTATCGGTCAGCAGGTGGTCGGCCCATACCGGCGTGTTGCGGAAGCCCTTGGCTCCGGTGTGGGTCTCAATGCCTGCCGTCTCGGCCAGCTTCTGCGCCTCGGCCATCAGGGTGACGGTCTGCAGCACATCAAAGCCGCCAATGGCACCGCTTGCCAGATGCACCTTGGCACCGCCCTCCACGGCAGCGGCCTTGACCTGCTCGTAAAAATCAAGGTCCGCAAACGCGCCAATGGAAATGATGACCAGGTTCACGCCTTTTTTCAGTACAGGCACAGCCATGGCGCGCACAGCCTCCACCGAAGCGGTCTCCACAATGTATTCCGGCTGCAGTGTCAGCAGAGCATCCACATCGTCACACACGGCACAGCCCACTGTTTCGGCAGTCTTTTCTGCCGAAGCACGGGTGCGGCTGGTCACGCCCACCAGCTCATAGTCCGGCAGCAGACCGTTCTTCCATGCGTTGGCCACAATGCCGCCCAGAAAGCCGCAGCCTACAATGCCAAATTTTGTTTTCATATCCTAAACTCCTTTTCTGCTTTTTCCAAAGAAAGCAGCATATTCCATTAAAGTATATCATATGAAAACAAAAAATGATATAATAAGGTGCAAGAAAGGAGAAAGCTATGTCGAAAACAAATATGTCGAAAACAAAGGAGCTTTTCTGGACGTTTTTCAAAATTGGAGCGTTCACGTTTGGCGGCGGCTATGCCATGGTGGCTTTGCTGCAGAATGAATTTGTGGAAGAGAAAAAGTGGGTGACAAAAGAAGAATTTCTGGACATGGTGGCAATTGCGGAGTCTACGCCCGGCCCGGTGGCGGTGAACAGTGCCACCTATATCGGCTACAAGATCGAGGGTGCGGCAGGCGCGGCGGCGTCCACGGTGGCGGTGTGTCTCCCGTCCTTCGCGGTCATTTATCTGATCTCGCTGTTCTTTGACCAGTTCCTCCGCCTTTCGGTGGTGGCAAGTGCGTTCCACGGCATTCAGGCGTGTGTAATCTATTTGATCCTTTCCGCCGGACTGAAGATGCTGAAGGAGCTGGAACACAGCGTCTTCAATATTGTCATCCTGACCACGGTTGCGGCAGCGATGGTGGGCTGTTCCATTGCAGCAGTGTCCTTCTCTTCCATTTTTTACATCCTGTTCAGCGGTGCGGCCGGGCTGCTGGTGTATGCAGTACAGCAGCTGCGGAAGGGGGAGAAGAAGCCGTGATCTATGTAGAACTTTTCTGGAATTTCCTCATGATCGGTGCGCTGTCCTTCGGCGGCGGCTACGGGATGATCTCGCTGGTGCGGGAAACGGTCTTAGGACACGGCTGGCTGACAGAAGGCGAATTTCTCAGCTTCATTGCCGTGTCGGAATCCACACCCGGCCCGCTGGCCATCAATATGGCCACCTTCATCGGTTCTTCACAGGGCGGCTTCTGGGGTGCGCTGTGTGCGACGCTGGGTGTGGTGCTTCCGTCCTTTGTCATTATCCTGCTCGTTGCATCGGTGCTGCAGAACCTGATGAAGTATGCCGGTGTCAACGCAGTTCTTGGCGGCGTTCGTCCCTGCGTAGTGGCAATGATCCTGGCAACTGCAGTCAACATGGCGCTTTCTACGCTGGCCGGGTTTGCAGCGGACAAGGCAGGCATTGCACCGGATCTCCGTTCCATTGTGGTGTTCCTGCTGCTGTGGGGGCTGCATTCCCTTTGCCGCCGGAAAAAGGGCAAAGCACCATCGCCCATTGGGATGATCCTGCTCTCTGCAGGACTGGGGATTCTGTTCTGGGGAATATAAGAATAAGCATTGTACGCTGCCTGAGGGGCATCCTGCTTCTGATGACAGCTTCTGAAAAATGCGCCGGGAGGTTCCCAATAAACCTTTCCGGCGCATTTTGCGCATTTTGCTGCAAAAAAGCCGGGCACAGAAAAAATTCCGTGCCCGGCTTGATCGTTCCTTGAACTGGGTGCGCTGCCTGATTATGCGGCAACAGAAGAAGCAGCTTCGCTGGAAGCAGCCTCACTGGAAGCGGCCTCAGAAGAAGCGGCCTCGCTGGAAGCAGCCTCAGAAGAAGAACCGTTCTCCTCTGCAACAGCGGAAGAAGCGTTCTCCTCGGCCTCAGCAGCAACAGAAGTGCTGGTAGAAGCAGCCTCGGAAGAGGATGCAGCAGTGGAGGAAGCAGAACCGCCGCAAGCGGTCATGCCAACAGCCAGAGCCAGAGCAACAACAGCAACACAAACATTCTTGAGTTTCATATCTAAAATCTCCTTGCCATACGCAAATGTATTTTGCAGAAGGCCCTGCAGGAAGTGCCTTCTGCAAGTGGATATTCTAGTCTTTTTTGCGAAAAAATCAAGAGCTTTTTTGGCTAAGAAGTGAGATTTCAATGATAATCTACGATTTTGTTATAATCTATCGCTAAAAGTTAAAGAGTTTTTGTTAAACTGATCGAAGCACAGAGAGGCTCAGGAAAGAATTTTTTACCGCGTTGTAATCACTTTGTAATTTCTTTCATTGTTTGTTCCCTTGAATCAAGACGGGAATGCATGTTCCCTGAAGAGAAATAAAGAAATGCAAAAGTGAGGATGATGCGGCTCCGGAAACGGAAAAGAACCATTTGTCACCTGACGGTTGACCTGCGGAGAAAGAAAAGATGGTAAACTTTGTGCAGCGAACCTGAACAAAAATATCAAAAAATGACAAGTGTTAATTGAAAGCGATTTTTATTGGACATAAAAAGAGGATAATACAGACAAAGCAGGGGATGAACGGGCTCCCTGAAAATAAAACATGTGTTTTGGAGGAAATAAAGATGAAGTGCTATGTTACATTGACCGGACTCAACTACCGCTTCGGCACTCAGCCGTTTGCAGTGGGCCAGAAGGTAAAGCTGGTCAAGGAGCCGGAGAATGACTTTGACCGCGAAGCCATCCGCGCAGAACTGCCGGGTCTGGGCAAGGTGGGTTATGTGGCCAACAGCACTCACACCGTGCTGGGCGACTGTTACAGCGCAGGCCGCATCTATGATAAGATTGGCGCTGCTGCCACCGCAAAGGTGAAGTATGTGCTTGCCAATGCGGTGGTATGCAGCGTAAAGGCGGCGGATATGGGGCAGGCTGGCCTGCCGTCGGTCGATCCGGCTACAGGTCTGCCCTTTGGCAGCGAAGAAGATGCCATCGCATTCTGACAGAAAAGCCCGTCACACTGTATTTTGTGTGACGGGCTTTTCTGCACCTTTTTGCTTCGGCGCACATACACCGGGCAAAGGGGGAATGTATCGTGAACCAGATCGTTTTCACTGCGTGGGTACTGCTGTTTCCGGCGGCGTGCACTACACTGGGGGCAGCAGGCGTGTTTTTGCTGCGGCGGCGGTCGCG
>ERZ860668.1275-NODE-1275-length-16147-cov-3.949167_pt1 | contig 16147 bp, 13 predicted proteins | sample MGYA00510062_ERZ860668 | MGnify/ENA primary metagenome ERZ860668 (study PRJEB30046, sample SAMN00715258) | human gut metagenome | study: EMG produced TPA metagenomics assembly of the A metagenome-wide association study of gut microbiota in type 2...
CCCTTGGTAGGAAAGGTATTCGGGTCCATTCCGATCTCACTCCTCTCGCTTACTCATTCATGGCATCGGCTTCTGCCTTTGCTTTTGCTACTGCATCAATGGTGGTCGGATGATAATACTGATCCAGAACCTTGGTGTTGACACGGTCGAGCTCTTCTCTCGGAAGAAGTCCTAAAAGCTCCCAGCCGATGTTTAAGGTGTCGATGATGGTACGGTTGTCATGGATATCCTGTCCGATGAACCGTTTTTCAAATTCCCGGCCGAATTCCAGATATTTTTTATCGATCGGGGAGAGCTCATCTTCACCGATAACAGATGCGAGGGCTCTCGCGTCGCCCACCTTTGCGTAGCAGGAAAACAGCTGGTTTGCCACATCCTGATGATCTTCACGGGTAAATCCCTCACCGATGCCGTCCTTCATAAGACGGGACAGGGACGGAAGCACGCTGATCGGCGGGTAGATGGACTGACCGTTTAAGCTGCGGTCCAGAACGATCTGACCTTCTGTGATGTAACCGGTAAGGTCCGGGATCGGGTGGGTGATATCATCGTTTGGCATAGTCAGGATCGGGATCTGTGTGACAGATCCGTTGACTCCGGCGACGATTCCGGCGCGCTCATAGAGAGATGCCAGATCACTGTATAAGTATCCCGGATATCCCTTACGGGACGGGATCTCGCCCTTTGAGGAGGAGACCTCACGCAGCGCCTCAGCGTAGGAGGTCATATCCGTCAGGATGACCAGGATATGCATGCCCTTTTCAAATGCGAGGTATTCGGCAACTGTGAGGGCAACCTTCGGTGTGATCAGACGCTCGACGACCGGGTCATTTGCAAGATTGATGAACATGGCAACATGGTCCAGAACGCCGCTCTCGCGGAAGGTCCGTTCAAAGTATTCGGCAACATCGTACTTGACGCCCATAGCTGCGAATACGACGGCGAATTTTTCATCGGAATTGTCTCCCAGAGAGGACTGCATGACGATCTGCGCTGCCAGCTGGTCGTGGGGAAGTCCGTTTCCGGAGAAGATCGGGAGCTTCTGTCCGCGGATCAGGGTCATCAAACCGTCAATGGCGGAGATACCGGTACGGATGTAGTTACGCGGATATTCACGGGCCACCGGGTTTAACGGCTTTCCGTTTACATCCAGTTTTTTATCAGCTAAGATCGGTCCCAGACCGTCGATAGGATTTCCAAGACCGTCAAAGGTACGGCCTAACATATCGGCGGAGACGCCGATCTCCATTGGATGTCCGGTGAGACGGGTATGAGTGTTTTTCAATGCCATGTTTCCGGTGCTCTCAAACACCTGGATCACGGCTTTATCCTCGTACGCCTCGATAATGCGTCCGAGCTTCTTTTCTTTTCCGTCGACGGTCATTTCCACGATTTCATCATAAGATGCCCCGGAAACGCCTTCGAGGACGGCAAGAGGGCCATTTAAGGAACTAAGGCCAAGATATTCGACTGCCATTGTGATCTGCCTCCTTATGCGTTGCGCTCGATGACGGAATTGTAGAAGTCATCGATCTGCTTCTTATAGTCGTCAAACATGTCGAGACGGTCATTCGGGACGTCATATTTGATGGCAATGATCTTCTCAAAGATCTTTTCTTCTTTGAGGACGGATACCGGCATGCCCATGGCAACGAGGGCACGGGATTTTTTATAGAGATAAAGGATGATCTCCATCATCTTAAACTGCTTTTTCAGCGGAACGCAGGTATCTTCCTTATGGAAAGCGTTCTGCTGAAGGAAACCGAGACGGATAACCTTGGCGATCTCGAGAACGAGCTTCTGGTCATCAGGGAGAACATCGGATCCGATCAGTTTTACGATCTCCATCAGGCTGCTTTCCTGATTCAGGATCGTGACGAGCTGGTTACGGTAATTGACAAAGTTTTTATCCACATGCTCAGAGTACCAGGAAGAAAGATCCGTGAGGTATTCCGAGTAGCTGGTCAGCCACTGGATCGCCGGGAAGTGTCTCGCGTAGGCGAGGTTCTTATCAAGTCCCCAGAAGCAGCGGACGAAACGCTTGGTGTTCTGTGTGACCGGCTCGGAGAAATCGCCGCCCTGCGGGGATACGGCTCCGATGATGGATACGGAACCTTCCGTTCCGTTTAAGTTCTGGACCATTCCGGCACGCTCATAGAACTGGGACAGCCGGGATGCCAGATAAGCCGGGAAACCTTCCTCTGCCGGCATCTCCTCCAGACGGCCGGAGAGCTCACGGAGCGCCTCTGCCCAACGGGAGGTGGAGTCTGCCATGATCGCTACGTCATAACCCATGTCACGGTAATATTCAGCCAGGGTAAGTCCGGTATAAATACTTGCTTCACGGGCAGCTACCGGCATGTTGGAGGTATTGGCGATCAGAGTGGTTCTGTCCATCAGCGGATTGCCGCTCTTTGGATCCACAAGTTCTGAAAACTCTTCCAGCACCTGTGTCATTTCATTTCCACGCTCGCCACAGCCGATGTAGATGATGATATCGGCGTCAGACCATTTGGCGATCTGGTGCTGGGTCATGGTTTTTCCGGTACCGAATCCGCCTGGGATTGCTGCAGTTCCACCCTTTGCGATCGGGAACATGGTATCCAGGATACGCTGTCCGGTGATCAGAGGGACACTTGCCGGGAAACGGTAGCTTGTCGGGCGCGCCTTGCGGATCGGCCAGTGCTGTATCATGTTGAGCTGTTTTTCTGTTCCGTCGGAAAGCCGCAGAGTGACAAGTGTATCTTCGATTCGGTATTCTCCGTCCGATGCACAACAAGTGTATCATTGATATGATACTGTCCGTCAGGTACGACACTGACCACGATTCCTTCCACATCCGGCGGAACCATGCATTTGTGTACGATCGCACTGGTCTCCGGAACCTCCGCTATAATATCTCCGCCGTGAAGGTAATCTCCTTCGGCCACGGTGATGTGGGTATCCCATAATTTGTCGCGGTCAAGCGAATCAACGCTGACGCCGCGGGTGATAAATGCACCGCCGCCTACATTTGCGATCTGCTCAAGCGGGCGTTCGATTCCGTCAAAAATATTGTTCAGGATTCCAGGTGCCAGAGTTACAGATACCGGGCTTCCGGAAGCCTCCACGATTTCTCCCGGTTTCAGCCCGGAAGTTTCTTCATAGACCTGAACAGTCGTGATGTCTTTGTCCAGGGAAATGACTTCGCCAACCAGCTTTTCCTTTCCCACATAGACCATTTCCGACATCATGAATCCGGTGTCACCCTTCAGATAGATGACCGGACCGTTTATTCCATAAATAGTTGCTGTCTTATTCAATTCCTGCACCTCCTGCTGCAAAACTGAACTGATGATATTCGTAATCGACTGCAGCCTGGAAGCTGTGATCGATCAGAATATTACGGCCTCGGATTACAGCACGCATACCGCCCATAAAATCATATTCACTGATGGTGATCGTCATGCCGGTACGTTTTTCCAGTTCTGTCCGTTTCTCCTTATCAGAAGGAGAAATATAAATGGTCATCTCCTCGCCAGCGGCAAAGCGTGCGGCTTCGCGGATTTTGCTGCAGAGATAGTCCAGATATTCGTCTGTTTTTGTAAAGTCAGAAAGAAGCTCCTTTACTTCATCAAACAGCCTGACTTTTAATTCATTTTGTGTTTTGCCAAGAGCACGTTTCAGTTCGGTTTCGGCTTTTGCCGCAGCTTGATTTACCTGCCTTCTAGCTCTTAAGGTCTCGGATTTGATGCGGACCTCAGACTGGGCAGCTGCTTCTTTTTTATGTTTTTCAAATAAAGATTCAAGCGCTTTTTTGTGATTGTCAATGATCGCATTTCCTTCAGAACGGGCTTCAGTCATGACCGTTTCCTGTAAATGCGCTATTTTCTCTTCAAGCGTCATTGTCTCACCTTCTATGCCTTTCTAGTTAAAGTTTCAGTCCAATCGCTTCATTGACGTATGAGGTAATGAAATCCTTTTTACGTCCTGTTCCGTGTCTGTCCGGAATTTCGATCAGAAGAGGCATCTTTCTTTTTAACTTGATCTCATCGATGAGATCCGGAAATTCTCTTCCAAAGCGTTCCGTCAGAAGAATGATACCGATCGACTTGTCGTTCATGGCAGTTTCCAGCGCATCACGCAGCTCCTGCTTTTCATGAACTACGACACCGTCCACGCCGGCAAGCCGCATTCCGGTATAAGTATCCACGTTGTCACTGATCAGATACATTTTCATGATTACAGTCGGCTGATGATCATGAAGGAGATGATAAGACCGTACAGGCATACACCTTCTGCAAGACCTACGAAGATAAGGGATTTACCAAGGACGCTGGAATCCTCGCTGATAGCTCCAAGAGCCGCGCTTGCTGCACTTGCTACGGCAATACCGCCACCGATGCAGGAAAGACCGGTAACAAGAGCTGCTGCAATGTAACCAAGACCGGTTGCAAGGCCTGCGCCTGAGGCAGCGGCGTCTGCTGCATGTACCGGTACACTTCCAAAGAGCATGATCCCTGCTACAAGGAAGGTTCCAAAGTAAGAAAGAACATTGAAGGCAAGTGCACATTTATAACGTCCTTTATTTTTTTCTCCGAGCAGGTAATATCCGAATGGAATGAAAATGCTTAAAACCAGTGCGGCAATGAGAATGAGTTTAGTTGCTAAAGTCATGATAATTTCCTCCTAAAATGAAAAACTAATTTTTTGCAGTACCTGTATAAGGTTTAAATTCGCGGCCACTGCCTTTGTAGAAGCGGCTGAACATCTCGTAATAGACAAGTCTCAGAACCTGGATTCCAACGATCAGTCCTTCGAATCCACATACAAACAGGTTGCCGAGTACGATCACTACCCAGTTAATATGCCCGCTTTCGGCACCGGCAAGCATCAGTACAACCTCCATGATGGAAGCGTGGCTGACTGCGAATGCACCGATACGGATAAAGGAAAGCGTATTTGAAAAATAGCTGAGCAGGGTTTCAAATAATTCAAAGAATGCCTGGGTGACAAACATTGCTTTGCTTTGTTCCATTTTTTCGGTTTTCTTTTTGATCTTGTTCGTCAGCGGTTCTTTCAGTGCGATCAGAAGAAGCGGTACTCCGAACATCACTGCAAGAACGATTCCACCCGGCAGAGAGTGACCTGTCATGAAAAGAACGATGCAGGTAACTGCTGCCCCGTAGAATATCAGCCCTGCCACGCCGTTTGCATCAAACCAGGTTGCTTCGGTATCTTTGGCACGGATGCCGTTGATAATATGGAAGATCATAGAAATCAGGATGATTCCCATACCAAAAGCAATCGATACGATAAATACGGTATTCAGTTTTCCGATAAACGGTAAGGTGGTCATATGATTGATCGGTCGGATCCATTTGGCTTCTATAATGTCTTCAAATCCAAACACACTTCCAAACATAAATCCAAAGAAGGTGGAGAAGATTCCGGCAAGTGATACGATTCCGGCAAGGTTCATTTTCTTTGTGAAATACAGGATCGCACCGCCGATAAAGAGCAGCAGCCCCTGACCGACATCCCCGAACATGGCGCCGAAGATAAAGCTGTACATGATACCTACAAAAATGGTCGGATCCATCTCACCGCTCTTGGGAAGTCCGTACATCTTGATGAACATTTCAAATGGTTTGAAAAGCTTTGGATTCTCAAGCTTGGTAGGAGGTTCTCCAAAATACTGTTCCCGGTCCTCTTCTACTACGATATAAACCTTGTCATCTCCCTGTGCCTCTTTGATAAATGCATTTGCATCTTCTTCGGACATCCAGCCGCAGAGGATGTAGTATTCTTCCTGCTCGTCTGTCTCGGTCCGTGCCGCAAATTTCCGAATATCAAAGTTATCGGAAAAACGTTCCAGCTGAATTCTTGCACCGAGTAGTCTGGAAGCGTTCTTGCGGAACATCTCCTGACGTTTATCCTTCACTGCCTGGATTTCATCGGTCAGATTCTGGACTTCTTTATCCAGGCTCCGGTAAGCTTCCAGCGGGGTTCCGCCAAAGTCTTCCAGCAGATCGACTTTTTCAAAGTGGAGAGACCGCATGATCGAATCGACCTTTCCTGCATCAGCATCCGATACAAAATAAACGCCATAGACATAAGAGGCATCTCTGGAGCCTTCCAGAAATAATGCATCAATGTCTTCAAGAAGCGCTTTTTCCAGCCGGTGATAATAATCCACATTGATTTTTCCAAATCTTGTGCGGATGTATTTGTACTGCATGATCTCATGCAGGTCAAAATCCAGAGAAGTAAAAGGTTCCAGGACTTTCATACGTGCCTGGATATTCTCTCTCTTTTTTTTCAGTTCTTCTTTTTGCTGCTGCAGATCCATGTAGTCATGATTGATAGAACGAATCATCTCAAGGATCTCGTCTTCGCTCTGATCAAAGGATGGCTCTGCTGGCATGTCTTTCATATATCCCAGAAACTGTGTCACTTTTGCGAGTGGATCACGGTAAGGGTTCATTTCCAGAAATGGCATCAGATTATCTACTGTCTTGAGCTCCGTGAGTGCATTTTCAAGCTGCATCTCATATTTGGAAAGATACCGGTTTGTCATGCGGTCGATGTCGGCGCGTGGTCCGGTAATGCTCAGGAACTTCATCTTAACAATCATTTCGCTGTTCCTCCTATATAAGTTAATGTCTCACGTGCAGGAAGTCCGTAGCGAACACATTCGAGCACAGTTGTAAGCTTATCAAGCTCCTCCTCTTTCAGAAAAAGATAGGTATTCACGGTTGCGATGGAATAAGGGTTACTTCTTCTGTCTGCCAGGTAGAGACGGTACAGGCAGTCTTTGTAAATCGTTTCGATGGACGCTGGTGTCTGAGTATCGGTGTGACGCAGATAAGGCGTTCTGGTAACCAGCTTTAAAAATTCATCGACAGACGGTGCTTCTACAAGATCCTTCAGCTGATCTACATGAATCCGGTAGTGTACCGGGATCAGCAGTGTGGAAATATCCGGCGGAAGCATGTTGTAATATTTTTTAGCACGGTAGATCCACTGCAGATTCAGCAGGTCGATCTTTGCTCCGGCATCTCTGGTGAAAATTTCCAGTTCCTTATGCTTCAGAATCTTTTTGCGTTTCTTCCACATGGTTGTAAAATAGTACAGATTCAGTGCCAGATCGTAATCAAAAAGGGTAGGGTTCTCCGCATTTTCCAGACGTTTTAACGGTGCATAGTATTCTGTGCCCTTTAAATTTTCCACCAGCTCACCGATATTCCCCGAAGTGATCAGTTTATCGATGGAGAGATCCGAATATTTGTCGAAGAATATTTTCTTATGATCCAGATCAAAAGGCTTCTGATAGTGGTTGAATACAATACGCAGACAATAGTTGATCAGATTCATCTCGTAGCGCTTCAGATAAAGCTCCAGGAATTTTTTCTGATCCATTCCGGAAAAACGGTACAGGCGTGTATAATCACTGTAAAGTGACTGCACAAGAAGCTTCTCAATCTCACCGCGGTGAAGACGGTTTTCGTCCATATCTGCAAGGACATTCCGATATCCGGGATGTTCTTTGAGATAAGCAGCAACTTCGGTTACTGTATGAAATGCGGCGATGTTTTGGAAATCTTCATCAGTGAGCAGTTTCGCCTGCATGGCGCGTACTTTTGTTACGATGCCACTGTATGCAAGTAAATTTCCCATATGCTATCCCTCTATGATACGTCTGACAATTTTCTCGGCATATGCCGTATGCTTCTCTTCAAAATCTTTTTTAAGTTCTTCGATCGCTGTCTGGTTCTTGCGGTTCTGCCTTGCAAGAATCTCATCCATCTGACGGTTTAATCCTTTGTGGATATCGTTCAGCTCCTTTTGGGTGTGATCTTCAAGTTGTTTGTCGAACTGATTGCGTTCATTTTGAATGCGTTCTTCCAGTTCTGATTTTTCCAGTTCCGCGTGTTCCACAACAGCTTCGGCTGCGTGTTCGATTTCGGAGAGCTTTTTAACAATATGATCCATTGTCCGACTCCTTTCTTAAAAATTATTTATACATTTTTAATAATGCATACATATTCTACTACTTTAAATTAGAAAATTCTACTAAAAAATAAGAGAATATCATAAGAATATTCTGTACAAAACTTATAAAATGTATTTTTGGGTTTTCAAATATTTCAGAATAGTATAAAATAAATAAGGTTATACATATTTTCACTAAAGGAAGAGAAAGATATATGAGGTTAAGAAATGTACCGGGAGCAGATGCTTATCTGACAGCTCATCCCCTTGTAATTAAAAATGAGACCAGATATCGCGGCACCTGGAAAGAGACTTTTCAGAATCCGGAGAATCCGATCCATATTGAGATCGGGATGGGAAAAGGACAGTTTCTTCTGACACTTGCAAAGGAGAATCCATCCATCAACTATATCGGTATCGAACGTTATTCAAGCGTACTGCTTCGGGCGCTGGAACGCTTTGACAATGACGAGGAATACAAGGATGTCAACAATATTCGTTTTATCTGTATGGATGCGACAAATCTGCCGGAGGTTTTTGCTGTCGGAGAGATTGACAAGATTTATCTGAATTTTTCAGATCCGTGGCCGAAAGCACGTCATGCAAAGCGCAGACTTACTTCCAAGCAGTTTTTTGAGCGGTATGACAAGATCCTTGCCTTTGACGGAGTCGTTGAATTTAAGACAGACAACAGAGAGCTGTTTGATTTTTCACTGGAGCAGGTGGAGTTGGCAGGCTGGGTACTTCTGGCGAAGACCTATGATCTTCACAATGATCCGACACTCAGCAGAGGGAATGTTATGACTGAGTACGAGGAGAAATTTTCCGGGCAGGGACATCCGATCCATAAACTGATCGCAATGCGCCAGTAAGACAATTGAATAAAATGCAACAGGCAGATCATAAAGGCGCTGAGTGCGTAAGATGATCCCTGGCAATATAAGAGACAGCAGATACGGAGCAATCCGCACATCGGCTGTCTTTTTGCATATATTGTAGAAAGAGGAAATCAGGAAGGAACAGATATGCGGAAAAAGCATCATTTTCAGAATTGTATGCGGGGGTTTTGCTATAAGAATCCAAGATTTAATAAAAAGCTGATCTGTTTCAGAAATTCTTTTCAGGAAGTCTATAAAATCTTAAACCCGAAATGTGGATGCCACTAATCCAGTCCTTTTTACATAGCCTGAGATGGCAGAAATGAGGAAAGTGTATGGGTATCGCATTGATCACGAAGGATTATGAAAATACAGTCGGAAAGCAGAGGATGCCGGTAATTGTGGAGTTTTACGCATCATGGTGTCCAAAGTGCGGAATGATGTATCCTGTTGTGGAAAGGATTGCCAGCCGGTATCAGGGAAAATGGATTTTTTATAAGATTGATATTGATATATCGAAAGAGATTGCAGAGTATATAGGCATTGAGATCGTACCGACGTTTGTGGTGTACAGAGATGGAAAAATCTGTGGATATACAACCGGAGTTCTTCCAGAAGAAACTCTGGAAGAACGAATCCGGGAAATGTTAAGAAAATAATTGGTGGAATCAATTATTCGTATGATGAATATTTTGCGCAGATTGCATTGACTTGCTATGTTAAAATTCGAATACAGCAACACCGTATGGCGGAAGATCGTAACCAAATGAATATGGTCTTCCATCACATTCCTGTTTCTTTGCTTTATATACTGCCGGGCGGGCTTTTCCGCTTCCGCCATACTGCAATTCATCACTGTTCAGTACCAGGCGGTACTGTTTGCCGCGTGGTACGCCGACACGGTATTCCGGTCGTTCGATCGGTGTGAAGTTACATACGAATAAAAGGTTCTTTTTTGCGCCCTTTGAATGACGGATGAAGCTGTAAATACTTCGTGAGCTGTCATCTGCATTGACCCACTCAAAGCCTTCCATGCAGGTATCCTGTTCATACATGGCTTTGTTGTGTGTGTAAAGATGCAGCAGGTCACGGTAGAAATTCTGGAGTGCCTGATGCTCCGGCTCTGCAAGGAGATACCAGTCAAGCTCACGCGCCTCGCTCCACTCGCGGAGCTGTCCGAAATCCTGTCCCATGAAGAGAAGTTTTTTTCCAGGATGTCCCATCATGAAAGCATAACCGACCTTCAGGTTGGCGAATTTCTCAAATCCAAGACCAGGCATCTTATTGAGCATAGAACATTTTAGATGTACCACTTCATCATGTGATAATACAAGAATATAATTCTCGCTGTATGCATAGGTTAAGGCAAATGTCATACCGTAGTGGTCGCCTTTGCGGAAATATGGATCCAGCTTCATGTATTCGGTAAAGTCATGCATCCATCCCATGTTCCACTTCAGGCTGAATCCAAGACCATCATCTTCCGGTTTGCCCGTTACTTTTGGCCATGCGGTGGATTCTTCTGCGATCATCAGTGCGCCAGGGTTACGTCCGGTAGTAACGGAATTCAGATGCTTGAAAAATTCGATTGCTTCCAGATTCTCATTGCTGCCGTATTTGTTGGCGATCCACTGACCGTCTTCTTTACCGTAATCAAGATACAGCATGGAAGCAACAGCATCTACGCGGAGCCCATCGATGTGATAATGTTCGATCCAGAACAGTGCGTTGGCGATCAGGAAGTTCTTAACTTCTGCTTTACCATAATCGAAGATCTTGGTTCCCCAGTCCGGATGTTCCCCTTTCTTAGGATCTGCATATTCAAAGGTAGCTGTGCCGTCAAAATCAGCGAGTCCGTGTGCATCGCGTGGAAAATGTGCCGGTACCCAGTCAAGGATTACGCCAATCTTATTCTTATGGAAATAATTGATCATATATGCGAAATCTTCCGGCGTACCATAACGGGAGGTCGGAGCATAATATCCGGTCACCTGATATCCCCAGGAGCCGTCAAATGGGTATTCTGAAATTCCCATCAGTTCGATATGAGTATACCCCATCTTTTTTATGTAGTCTGTAGCTGCATGCGCAAATTCACGGTAGCTGTAGAACCCCTCATCTTCACGTCCCGGATGGCGCATCCAGGAACCGATATGTGCTTCATAAATGGAAATCGGTGAGGAATGGAAATCCCATTCTGCCCGGTGCTTCATCCAGACACTGTCACTCCATTTTAAATGGGAGATATCAGCAATCCTTGAGGCAGTTCCCGGTCTCAACTCTGCACTGTTCGCAAATGGATCAGCTTTGTAAAGCTTATCTCCGGTCTGTGTCTCGATACAGTACTTGTAAAGCTGTCCGAGCTGTGCTTCCGGAACAAATGCGGTATAGATTCCAAGCGGTTCCTGACGCTTCATAACGTTTGCATCTTCACTCCAGCCGTTGAATTCACCGATTACGGAAACTGATCTGGCATGTGGAGCCCATACTGCGAAATATACGCCGGATTTTTTGCCATCTTTTACAAAATGTGCACCCATTTTTTTATAGATTTCATAATGGGTTCCCTGTCCGAATAAATATTGATCTAATTCGCCGATTCTGTAATCAGCGGGTTTATCTTTTGTTACAGTTTTTACAGACTTTTTAGCTGTAGACTTTTTAGCAGCAGTTTTAGCAGCTGCCGGTTTTTTTACAGTAGATTTTTTTACGGCCGTCTTGTGGGTCGTGTTGGTCTGTTGTGCTGTTGTTTTTTTTACTGCCATCCCATTCACCTTCTATCAAAGATATTTAGGAATATTATACTAGAAATAGCGATAAAAAGAAAGAGTTTTGGACAACTTATACACTTCTTATGTAAGATGTCTAAAACTCTTTGTTTATAGTTATCGGTTTGGTCTGCATATACAAAAGAACGCGCCGGAAGCGCGTTCTTTGTAGAAATCTTATGATTTAAAATCATCTTCTTTCAGGATGATGTGGTCTGAATTATCAGTGCTTCTTCCAAATACCCGTTTCACAAGATGTTTTACATTTGCTTTCTGGGAATGTGAAATTGCTTCATCCATGATCTCTTTTACTTCTGCAACAGTAACCGCATGATCTTCTCTCTGCATCATATCGATCCGGCTGTATAATGCAAGGATTCCCATTTCATCGATACGGTATCCGTTTTCCTTAGCATAGGTCTGACCGAATGTAACCAGTTCATCATTGATGAATACCGGAAGCTCCAGTCTGGAAGTAAATTTACGTTTGAATTCGCGATGGGATGCAAACATTCTTTCCAGTGGTTTCTTCTGGTCTTCCAGAAGGAAGAGAAGTTCGCCGGTCTGTTCATCCATCATGTCATTCAGTTCACGGATGGTTCTGTCATTCATCTTGGAAGCTTTTTCGATGATCAGTGCGCCACCGTTCAGCTTATCGATGATACTTCCGATGTCCTTTTTGTTCAGAGAATCACCGGTTACGATTGCAACTTTACCCTGTTTGAGTCTACGCTGTTTTTGGATTGCTTTTACAATATCAACTGCGAGGACTGTTTTTCCGCTTCCCTTGCGGCCAAGGATCAGGATGTTGCCTGTGCGGGAAGTTCCATAACGGTTACGGCAACGTTTGTCGTTATCAAGGATTTCAACAAGCTGTTCACTGACACCACGGATCGGTACAAAGTAAGAGAACAGTTGCTTCTGCTCTTCAGTAAGTCCAAGCTTCAGTCCAATCTCACTTGTTGCACTCAGATCGTAACGACCCTGTACAACGAATCCGGTATCGAATTTACCCATGCGTTCGGTGATTTCATCTTCTGACGGTTCTTCGATTTCAAGAACTTCGTCAATATCCGGAGTTGGCGCTGATTTTGAAGTTTCTTTCTCTGGCTCAGGAGCCGGTTTCTCGTCAAATTCAAGATCAAGATAATCATCACTGCTATCTAATTCTTCTTCATCTTCAAAGGAATCAAGGTCTGCAAAATCACCATCATCTTCGTCAGAATCATGATCATTGATATCGAGAGTAGATTCTTTTTCAAAATCAAAATCCTCTTTATGATCTTCATCTAATTCATCATCGATCTGGTAGTCATCTTCGTCTTCATCCTCGTATTCTTCGTCATCGTCATACTCGGAATCATCTTCATCCTCGTATTCCTCGTCGTCGTCATACTCGGAATCATCTTCATCTTCGTATTCCTCGTCGTCGTCATATTCGGAATCATCCTCATCCTCGTATTCCTCTTCGTCGTCATACTCGGAATCATCTTCATCCTCGTATTCCTCTTCGTCGTCATACTCGGAATCATCTTCATCTTCGTATTCCTCGTCGTCATCATACTCGGAATCATCTTCATCTTCGTATTCTTCGTCGTCGTCATACTCGGAATCGTCTTCATCTTCGTATTCTTCCTCGTCATCATACTCGGAATTATCCTCATCTTCGTATTCCTCTTCGTCGTCATACTCGGAATCATCTTCATCCTCGTATTCCTCGTCGTCATCATACTCGGAATCATCCTCATCCTCGTATTCAGCTTCTTCATCGTAAACCGCATCCGATTCATCATCTTCTTCGGAGTCAACGATTTCTTCAAAATCATTTTCTTCCGGATCTTCCTCGTCAGTGTCTGAAGCTTCTTTGGATGAATCTTCCGGGCTTTCAGTCGCTTCATCTTCTTCATCATCAACGAAATCTTCAGCATCTTCATCGGTGATTTCAGGCTCTTCACCATTTTCAAGCTGTTCCATCAGTTTGCGGATATCATCAGAAAGGATTGGTTTTGTAGCTCCAAGAACTTCCTCTTCTTCTTCTTTCTTCTTCTCGCGCAGGGCTTTTTCTTTCTCAGCTTCCTCCTGGCTCTTTTCAAGAATCTTTGCATTTTCACGCTGGGTTGCTTCCCAGTTGGCAAGAATTTCTTCAATCTTCATCTTACCGGTCATCTGTGAATCGTCTGAAGCAGATTCAGGAGCAACTGCACCACTTGCAACGGCAACACCGGCTTTCAGGGCATCTGAAAGGGAAGCACCGGAAATGGTTGTGGAAATATCGGAAGTGCTTCGAATCCGGGTTTTTGGCTGTGACTCAGCTTCTGGTTCGGAAGCATGTGTCCGGGTCATTGGCTCTGGAAGATCCGGAAGATCAATACTGTCTGTGACATGTACATCTTTGCGGACCTTGTCTGCAATTCGTGGATTCGGTGCCGGACGTTCTTTGGATTTTCGGAAGGAAGGTTTTCTCTTGGAAGAATCCTTACGGCCGATACCATCATTTCGATGATCGTATTTTTCCTGCTGAAGTGGAGTCAGCGGTTTGTATTTCATTTTAAGTTCCATTGCCTGGTATACATAAGTACCTTCGCTGAACCAGAGAATCAGATCATCACATTCATCAAGACATTCGGAAGTCATACCGGCTTCAGCGTATAATCTGGCAAGTTCATATGCCCATTTTTCAACGTATTCAGAATGCTTGAAATCTTCAAGAGCTTCAATCTGTTCTTTGACTGGCGCTTTCTGTGCTTTTAAGATCTTATACCGGAGAATGTACTGGTTTGGATCTTTCGGAGCAAGCTTGACAAATTCTTCGTAGCAATCAGCTGCTTCATCGAAATGTCCCAGTTTCAGAGAAATAATTCCCAGGCGGTATACAACCTTTCTGCTGGAAGGTGCTTTATCATACGCAATAAATAAGGTATCACGTGCTTTACCAAGTTCCCCCGCATTTTCATAGATTTCGCTTACGGTAGAGAGCATGGCGGTATTTTTTACTTTACGCCAGTCGATCGTATCTGCAATCGACATCGCTTTCTGGTAAGACTTCTGTTCGGCATACGCAAGCATCTGCTCTGTCTTTGCGCGATATTCATATTTATCCAACGTTTCTCACCTCATATGATTATTATTAATTATTTTACTTTTCCTCAGTAAGTCTGACTTTTGTACCAGAAACGGAAAACAAAAGTCTTATAATTTTACTTACTAAGTGTATCATAGAGCGTTGTCAATGTCAAAAATTACGGCTGATATTTTTCAGAAATGTTAAAAAAATATTACAAAAAATTCACAAATTGGGAGCTGGTAACAGAAAAAAAGGAGACAGCCATCTTTTGAATGGCTGTCTCGGAATATTCAATTGTAATTTTTATTTTTATATCGGAGGAATTAAGTAATTCTTATTCCTGTAAGTTCTTTGAGCATTTCATATGATATTCAGATTTTATAAAATTTATAAAAATGAAATCATATGAATCGATTTTGATCAATTCTGATCGTTCGTTATTTTATATAATCAGGTAATCCAATTTTGGTATTTATCAGCTTTCTCGTCACTGTTAAATTTACTTATCAATGAATGTTTCTTTACACATTTTCTGATCTTGAATTACTGTGGTATTTACTTCAATATGTCAACAAATGCTGAATCTTTTTATATCTTATAATCGCTTCCGGTTTATCTACTACTCCGACCTTTTTTATCATTAACTTTTCTCTTACCGGATTATAATCTATGGTTAAGGCTCATCTCACAGGAATTTACATTTGCCATACCATTAACATATTGAGTTTTAGATGATGAAATATCCAACGGTCAAAGCCTCCTTCCTTTCGTTCTCGTTCCAAAATTTTATCCGGATATTCTTTTTCTCTTATACTTTTTTCTGTTCAGAAGTCAGATATCAATTTTCTCTTATTATTATAAATTATCAATTTAAAAAATTGTTCTCTACACACTCCACTTACAAAACGCTCATAACCAAAATGTATAGTTGCTTTTTTAAAACTTTCTAACCTTCAAATAACAATTATTCTTGTTACCCTTTTCTGATCTGGTTCTTCATCTTATACTCTTGGCGAGTATATATGAAACTATGTAACAGATTAAAAAAATATCTTTTTGAAATTCCCTTTCTCGTCAGGAACTTCTTTTCTTTTGGATTGACTTAATAATAACACCCAAATACTTATTTGTCAATATAATTTTAAAATAATTTTAATAAAATTAGAAAGAACTGAAATTGTAATATATATATCAGAAAATTCAAACAATTATAAATACGATTAGAAATAGTTATAGCCATTTGCAATATATTCGGGGTTTTGCTATTGTTTCCGCCCATAAATGCATGATACACTAAAAAATAGATGAAAAATACAGGCTATGGCATTGGGATAAAGAAAGGAGACCTACAGATATGGGAGGATTTTTTGGCGTTGCATCAAAAGAAGCATGTAATCTGGATCTTTTTTATGGAACAGATTATCATTCGCATCTTGGAACCCGCCGCGGAGGTATGGCTACTT
>ERZ860668.1278-NODE-1278-length-16115-cov-2.656600_pt1 | contig 16115 bp, 9 predicted proteins | sample MGYA00510062_ERZ860668 | MGnify/ENA primary metagenome ERZ860668 (study PRJEB30046, sample SAMN00715258) | human gut metagenome | study: EMG produced TPA metagenomics assembly of the A metagenome-wide association study of gut microbiota in type 2...
GTAGTCGTCTGGCAGATTGATATATTTGAAATGTTATCTAGTTCTGCAAGTGAATTTTCAGATAGCAAATCGCAATCCAGAGAATCCAATCTGTTAAGTGTAACAATTAATGTGAGTGCACATAGGGCAGCAGCACTTGTAAAAATAACACGTGAAAATAATTTAGTATGAGTTCTTTTATTATTCCGTTTTTCAAGGTTTGAAAGAATATCTTCTTCTAAATGTTCAGAGAAACGGATTTGCTGAAATGCATGTTTATAATTTTTATGATCCATAGTAATCACTTTCTAATTTGTCTTTTAATTTTTTCCTTGCACGATCTAACCTGGTTCCGATAGTAGCTTCCTTTTCATGAAGAATGGCACTGATTTCTTTTATGGAATATCCTTCATAATAAAAAAGATGAATAGGTATTCGGTACTTTGGTTCTAATTCGAGAACAGAGCGAATTAAATCATAATCTTTTTCGTGTATAGAAGTATTTTCTGTTGGAAAATCACTGCGGTGGCTAATCCAAAAACTTTTTAAGTGGTTTTTGCTTTTATTAATAGCGATGCGAAAAAGCCATGCGCGTAAATGTTCTTCATTTTCAAATTTCTTATTGCTTTTTACTAATTGTAGAAAGACATCTTGAGCAATATCCTCTGCATCAGCGATGTTTTTGGTATAAGTGTACGATAGCATTGCAACATGCCTGCTGTACTTATTTACAATATCCGAAATGTTGTAATCATAAGTATTCATATTTTTTACTCCTGTTACTATATATACAACTGTCAAAGTAAATATTTTTCATGCAAATGAAAAAAAGTTTAAAAAATTTATTACAGAACAAACTTTTGGGTTGAAATTGATTCGATTCATTTGTAAGTTGGCAAAATGAATTGTGTCAAAGCATATTCCATTATTGCTTATAGTATAGAATAGCCGGTGGATTTATGCTAGTTGACTTATGCAACTCGATGAAAGTTTAGTTTCTGACGGTATCTCATTGACGTATATCTAAAGTAGAAGGAGGCGAATATGAGATACCGTTATTATATTGAAAAAATGCAGCAGACATTCTCACAGTGGTTGGGAAAAATTCCAAAGAAAGAACATACAATGTATACGCGTGTAAAAGTGCTATGTATTGTCTGCGGTGCCCTATATCCAGGTGGATGCCTGGCAATCCTGGCGAAGCCAGAGGGGAATTTGTCGTTTGGCATTCTTCATGCAGTAAAAGTAGCAGTAATTACAAGGCAGGGGCACATTGGTTATGGCACAAGCCTGATCCTGATCGTGGCATTGATCCTGTACATTAAGGTGGTCGGACGTTCCAGGGATAACGAGGATGAACGAAATTTTTCCTATTCTGCCAAGGGAACCTATGGGACTAGCCGGATAGCAACCGAAGAGGAGTATAAAAATTATCTATCGATCACAGACAGTGCGTTGGAGACGGATGGCATTATTCTGGGAACTACAATGGATGGAAAGGTGGTGTCCATTCCTCGTGACTCGCCATATAACCGGAATCTGTTTATCGCGGGTTCACAAGGATCGTTTAAATCAATTGCTATATCCAGAAACATGATCATCCAATGCGTGATACGGGGAGAGTCTTTCTGTGTCACAGATCCCAAAGGGGAACTGTGCGGAGACATGGTGTATTATCTGTATTCCCAAGGATATGAAGTTGGACTGTGGAACCTGTCAAATCGTTGGAATTCGGATGGATGGGATATTTTGCAGGAGATCAGTGGAGAAGAGGAGCTGGAATATGTAGACATCATTTGTCACACGATCATCCAGAATACGACAAGTATTAACAGCGAAGCATTTTTCAACGACATTGAGGAAGTATTGCTCAAGGCCCTGGTGCTATATGTAGTCACAGTCATGCCCCAGGAACTGCATCAGTTCAGTACAGCATATAACATGCTTTTGCAGGAATCAGCAGCATCGCTGGACGCAAAATTTTTTGCGCTTCCGGTCACGCACCCTGCCAGACAGTCCTATAACTTGTTCTGCCAATCCCCGCAGAATAAAGGCAATGCGATTCTGGGACTTGGTTCCCGCCTGAAAATTTTTCAGGATGAAGCAATCAAGCGGATGACAGGTTACCAGCAGATCAATCTGGAACGGATGGCTCAGAAGAAAACAGCGATATTCTGCATGGCTTCTGATACAACGACAACGTATAACATGCTCAATGCCCTTATGATCTCCATGGCGTTTATCAAAATAATGGCTTATGCCGACCGGCAGCCAGCACGAAAATGTGATGTGCCGGTCTATTTCATCCTTGATGAAATGCCCAACATTGGAATCATTGACAGTATCCAGCAGAAAGAGGCAACGGCGCGAAGCCGGGATATTGGAATGGTCCTAATGGTTCAGAATATTCCACAGTTCCAAAACCGTTATCCAGATGGTGTATGGGAAGAACTGATCGGCGGCTGTGATTTTCGGTTATTTTTAGGATGCAACGAATCCACGACAGCAGAATATTTTTCAGCACTGACCGGACTGTCAACCATTGAGGTGGAGACCATCCGGAAAAATCTGAAAACAGTGCGTCTGACAGACTATGTGCCGGATATGGCAAGAAATTCGGGTGTTGGTCAGAGACCGGTATACACACCGGACGAGATTATGCGGCTTGATACCGATGAGATGCTTTTATTTGTTCGGGGCACGAAGATGATACGGCTCAAAAAGTCTCCATTTTTTAAACATCCGGAAGCATTGAAACTGCGGCGCATTATGCCACAGGAATTTCTTCCGGTCTGGAGGTATGAACAGGGACATGATATTAGTGGAAGAGGCTGTGCATATAAAAGTCGGGGCGAGCTTTTGCGCGAAGCCGTTTCTGATCCAGAACGTTATGTAGTCAAAGACAGTGAGAGATGGGGTAACCAGAGGACCATGCTGTTGGAACAGCGAAAGAAAATGGAAGAAAAATACACGACAGAGGGCAGGTTCCCAAATGGACAGGCTGTATTTGAAGAAGAATGGAAGCCGAAGTTTGTTGACCTAGAGGAAGATCTGGTACAGGCTGCAGAAGAAAAAGAGGCACAAAAGCCGTTTGTAGAAGATAAAAATCTGGAAGTGGAAGTAATGTCAGGGGAAAGCGACAACGGGCAGCAGGATTCCGACACAAATCTGGATGCGTTTTTTGAGAAGCTGTTCCAGGATCAGAATAACGTCTAGTTTCCGAATATGGTAAATCGAAGTATATACACAATATGGGAACAACAAAAATAAACTGCATCATAAGAAAGGACTAGATTGTGGAACTGAAAGAAGAAAAGATGTTGCAGATGGAGGAAACTTCCGGAACAGAAGGGCAGGGAGCGGTAAGCAAGCCGGTGACCGGTACGGATCAGATCATCACGTTAGATCGTCTGGCAGCATCTGTATATGAAAATGACAATGAAACCGATGATCTGAATTGGCACGAATTACAGAATTCCATGCTCAAGCAGAAGATTTTGACAGGCATGCTGATCTCCATGGAGCGGCACTGCATTGGAGAGGGAAAAACTGTGAATGTGGCTTTGGCAGATTACCAGGGCTATCGTGTGATGATCCCGGTAACAGAGATGAACATCATTCTGTCAGAACAGGATGAGGGGGATATGACCAAGAAGATCCGTATCACATCCAACATGATTGGTTGTGAGATTGATTTCATCGTATTAAAACTGGATACTGCGACACATTCGGTGGTCGCATCACGAAAAAAGGCGATGGAGAAAAAAGTGCAAAACTTTTACCGTCCACAAGTGGAAGGTGAAGCACCACTGATTCAGGAAGGGAGTGTTGTGGAAGCGAGAATCCTGGCGGTTACAGAACATCTGCTCCGTTTGGAGTGCTTTGGACTGGAGTGTTTTGCAAGAGTGTTTGAGTTAGCACAGGCATGGATGGCGGATGCCAGGGAACATTACCGCGTAGGAGATACGACGCTGGTGCGGATTCACAAGATCCAGGAAACAGGTGGAAAACTGAGTATTACGGTGGAAGGAAAATCATTAGACCATACCACATGTTACGCATGCAAAAAACAGGGAAAATATATCGGAACAGTAACGGGAATCCATGATGGTTTGATCTTTATCCGCCTGCAGGTTGGGACGAATGCGATTGCTCATTCCGTGGAAGACCGTCAGCTACTGCCACGCAAAAAGGATGACGTATATTTTATATGCACGAGAATGGATGAAGAAAAGGAAGTAGCAATCGGTATCATTTCACGTGTCATCCGGTCTGCGAGGTAATGTATATGGAAAAAATATGCATTTACCCAGAGCAGGGGGCGGAAATAACCGCGTATGAGCGGGCATTAAATTGTCTGATTTTCATGCTGGTCTATCTTTTAGCAGGCATCCTATGCATGTTTCTTCCAGTCATATTTGGAATACATTCCTGCTATATAGGCTGGTGTGTGGCAGCAGGCAGTTTCTTTTGGACCGCGATCTTATTATGGAAGAAACGGAACATATATGAGGAGCAGGTGACAGAAGTAGCAAACAGTTTGATTTCCATAGAAGAGGAAACCTTGCGATGCTATCAGGCAGTTGGAAATGTATATGAGTCCTGCTGGATACATTTTCCGGATATTACGGACGTTATATTTAATAAGAAGAAACAGGCTTTTTTGATCCAGATCACAGAAGATCAGAAGCGGAAAAGTGAGATTTGTGTTAATTCCATTTTGGTAGAAGAAAATCTATTTGAAGTAAGGGGTGGAAATTATAAATTAGACGAATTTTTAAAAATCTTTCAAAAGGTGATACCCTATGGCCATAGTAATCAACGTATAGACATTGAGTTAGTTAGAAAGCAATGGGAATCCGCTATAAGAATGAAGAATTTTTATCAATGGTTGCCCTGGGGCATTTTAGGAGTTATCGTTATAATGCAGATTTTGTAATGGCTAAAATTTTAAACAGTTAATAGATGAAGGTCAATGATGTCGAAAGGAGATGAGGCTGGTATGTATAAAAGTGGTGAAAACGAAACTTTTGATGGATATAATATCCCGGTTGCTCTTGCAGCAAAAATTATGGGGAAAGATCAGCAATATATCAGGCAGGGATTGGTACAAGGAATTTTACCCATCGGAACTGCCTTTAAAAGAGAAGGCAGTAAGCATTATGATTATTATATCAGTCCTAAGTTGTTTTATGAATTTACGGGATATAAAGTTGATAATTGTTAATAGCATATCGAAAATGACAAAAGGTGTTTCCATTTAATATGGAAATGCCTTTTGTTTCGTAAAGCATATAGTTGTTTACCGGATGAAATGAATATGACTATTACTATTACATAGGTAAAATAGAACTCTATCAGATTAAGCAAAGATTATATAGCTTACAAATAAGATGAAATTTGATATACTTATTAAAGTAGTATTTAATAAACGACAGAATACATATTTACAGGAGGCACAGATGTTTAATTCAGATAAACCGATTACTAAAATAGAAGATGATGTTTTAAATAGAGGTAATTTTTCGAAACAGCTAGCACATGCAATCCTAGCCTATACCAAAACGGATAATTTTGTTATAAGTTTGTGCGGGCGATGGGGAAGTGGAAAAACCTCTATTTTGAATATGGTTTTAGATGAAATTGAAAAAAATGTTCAACCAAATACAGATGATACCCCTATTATAGTTAAATTTAATCCATGGAATTATTCAGATTCAAGCCAATTAATCAATCAATTTTTTGGGGTTATGTTGGCAACATTGAAAAGTAAATGTGATGGAGAAAAATTCAAGGTACTGGGAAATATTTTAGAAAAATATTCCTCTCTTTTCAATTATACACAATATATACCGGTAGTCGGTTCGTTTGTAGCTCCATTAAGTGAATCTATGAAATCTGTGGGAGAATCTATGAAAGAGAAATCTGAAGAAATGAATAGTATAGATGCACAGAAGGATGCTGTCACAAAAGCTTTATTAGATCAAAACCATAAATTTATTGTTGTTATAGATGACATTGATAGATTAAATAATTCACAAATCAGAGCAATTTTCCAGTTGATTAATACTGTTGCTGGATTCCCTAATATGATATATTTATTATCTTTCGATAGAGAAGTTGTTACCAGAGCTTTACAGGAGGAACAAAATTGTAATGGAGAGGAATATCTTGAAAAGATAATACAGGTTCCATTTGATATACCGGAAGCAAATCTTGACCTGGTAAGTAATATTTTCATAGAGAAGGTAGAAAAAATCATATTAACAGAAGATAGAATAAATGATTTCGATACAGGATATTGGCAATCTGTATATACGAATTGTATATATCCATTTATAAAAGGAATTCGGGATGTTAATAGAATCCTCAATACTTTTGAGTTTAAATACAATTTAATGAAGAATGAAGTAAATGAAACAGATTTATTAGCAATTACAACATTGCAAATCTGTGCTCCAGAGATTTTTAAATGGATTAAAGAAAATGTAATTACTTTGGTGGGAGGATATGGATATATAGACTCTATTTCTGGAGAGGATCAAGAAAGCAATTCATTAAAATATAAAAAACAATTTGTGAATATATATCCAAAAAATCCTGATTTAATGTTAAAAATATTGCAAACAATGTTTCCAAAGTTTGCATGGTGTACGGGTGGTTTTTATTTAAAGCGGGAAGAGAGTACTGAATTACGATATAAAAAAAGGATTGCTTCTTCAGAAAAGATTAATATATATTTTGATCTTTCGATAGAGTCCATCCCAATAAGTCAGGAAAAAATCAGAGAAACAATATATTCTTATGATAAAAATCCCTTAAATAAATTTATGGAATCTATTTTACGAGAGGGGAAATTACTATATTATTTATCAGAACTGTCAGCACGTATACAGGATATCCCCGATGATAGGATTGATATGTTTATTGAAATACTTATCAGTATCCAAGGAAAAGATAGAGAGCGTGATTTACATAAACATTTAACGGTGGTTCCAACAACAAAATGTATGGATATTTTAATGGACTTATTTGATAAGAATAAAAAAGAGGACAATAGTGCAGTATTGTCCCATATGATTGAGAATGCAAAGAAAAATGATTTTCCAGCGTTGGCAAGAATTATTTGCCGGATTGATGAAGGATATGGAAAGAACGATGACTATATAGATACGAGGTATCAATTTGTCAATCAAGAAGATTCTGATGTGATTAAACAGAAACTATTGGATAAAATGGATGCTTGTATTGATAATATATTTGAGATTAATCAATATGAAGATCTGTTTTGGTCATGGATTAATCTTGATTTAAATGGATGCAGGGCGCATATAATTTCATTAATGCAAGATGAAATTAATATTCCTAAATTATTATCACTATGTAAAGGAACTTGGAGTTCAAGTGATAATTCGAGAGGATGGACATTTGATGAGAATAATTTTACTAGATTTGTAAGTAGTGAAGATGCATATCGTGGAATTATAAAATTAAAAAATACAAAGAAATTTTCTGAATTAGATTATAGATTTAAACAAATGGCGATTGCATTTGAGATATGGTACAATTTACCAGATAAAAATGTAAACAGTTCACATCGTGAAATAAGTCAAGCAATCGTGGATTCAAAAATGTCAGAGTGGAGCAAAGTATTTGAGGAACAAGTCCAATAGCTTGAATGCGACAAGCACATAGAATAATGGTATAATGTGAATGAAAAAAAGAGGAAGATATTTATGGTTAAATTTGAAAATAAATTTCGATTGACTTCGGAACAGATTTTATTTTTGGCGAAGAAAAAGTGGAATGAAAATGGAAAATAGAGCAGTTACTTTTCCTCAGACACAAACTATCTTGAACGGTGTAAATGTGCCAAATATACAACTTGATGATATTCAGGCGATTTTAAATATGTGTGATGCATGGAAATTTCTGTTAAGTACGGTAAATGATCCAGTCACATTTGAATATTGGTGTAAATTAAACGAATACATTGCAAGAAATGAAGATCTTGAATGGGGAAAACTTCGTACTGGCGTGATTGGGATATCTGGTACAGATTATGAACCACCCGATCCAGACAGGAAAGCAACAGAGGAAGCATTAATAAATATTTTATCAACTGCAGATACATCCGCAACGAATAAAGCATTAAAAGCTTTTGTCTGGGGAACAAGAGGACAGTTTTTCTGGGATGGAAACAAACGTACCAGTTTAATGCTTGCAAATAAAATCTTAATTTTGTCCGGAGCGGGAATGATGACAATTACAGATAAATATATGGAGCAGTTTAATACGTTATTATTGGACTATTATAATACAGGTTTTCCCGAAACATTGAAGCAGTTTTTATATAATAATGCTATACAGGGAATGAAATTATAAAATTGTTGTAGGTTGGAATATTCGAAAAGGATATTCTTTTGGAATTTAGACAATGTAAAATAATTTATGTTAAAATCCTGCCATAAAAATTAGGCATCATTCATTAAGTAGGGTGGTGTCTTTTTGATAAATAGAATTGTTTTTATAAAAGAATCATGTAGCCCATTTTTTCAAATATGGAAGTCCCTTGCAGAAGGGTAGCTATTGCTAATGATTTAGAAATGGCTTAGAAATAACTGTTTCTTTACAATAAATTTAAATTTGATATACTTATTAATATAGTATACTAGATATCAGTAATTTGTGATGTATAATTCCAAACTCAAAAAATTCTAGTATTATAGCAAAAATATAATAAGTGGGGAACTCAATGATTATAGATGATAAAATAAAGATTACTATGTTACCGGCAAGAGCAGGAGATTGTCTATTAATTGAATTTATTAAAGAAGACTATCGAATATTAATAGATGGCGGGTATGCAGATACCTATGATAAATATTTACGACAAAAACTTGTTTCTTTGGCAGAACAGGGGAAAAAAATAAATTTAATGGTGATCACACATATAGATGCGGATCATATCGGTGGGATTTTAGCTTTTTTAAAAGAGAATGGATCTGCAAATGAATCTACTATTATTCAAGTGGATGAAGTATGGTATAATGCTTTCCACCATATTTACGACGGAAATATACAATCTGAAGCTACCCCGTATATAATCAAAGAAATATTTAGAGGCAGTATTGCAGCTACCAGTAGGATGTATGAAAGTAACAGACAAAATATAAGTGTATCTCAAGGTAATACTTTAGCTGGATTGTTAAAACGTGGTGGATATAATTGGAATACAATATACAACAAAAAGGCTGTATGTGTAGAAAATGGTATATATAAAGAGTTGACGTCAAAAATACAATGTACATTGTTAGGACCAGATAAAGAAGCATTAAATAAACTGGCAGAACTTTGGATCAACAAAATGAATGGCACCGTAAAAAGATTTATTGTATGTGATGATGATTTATATAGCGAAGCATTCGAATGCGGACAATTACAAATGATAAATATTTTAGACGAGATCAAGCGAAAAGATGTTGCTTATGAGAGTGCAAGTCAAAGGATTTTAAGTTGGAAGGAACTGGCAGATAATTGGCAGCAGAAGATTGATGCAAGCCCTACAAATAGATCTTCTATTGCCTTTCTCTTGGAATATGATGGATTAAAAATGCTTTTTCCTGGCGATAGTCCGTTACAATTATTTAAAGATAATTTGCCACAAAAAATGGATATCGTTAAACTTCCTCATCATGGTTCAGAAAAAAATATATATAAATCTTTTATACAAAATACAGAAGTTGATTATTATCTGTTGTCTACGGAAGGTAAGAGGCACGATCATCCGTCAAAATCTGTGATAGGAAGTATCTTTTGTAAGGCAAAAGAATCCGAAATACCAAGCTTGGTGAAAAATTACGAGATATGTGAATTAGATCAAATAGGAATCTATGAAAGGTACGAAGATGGAAAAGACTGTTATTAATATAGAACGGGCTGTTGCAAAAATTGTTGGCGAAAAATGTGGTAATGCAATATTGATTGATAAGAAACATGCTATTACGGTAAAACATTGTGTAAATAATAATGAACAGATTAACTTAGTATTTCCTAAAATGCATAATGGCAAAGAGCTAAAAGCCAAGATTATCTCAGAAATTTGTACAGAACACGATGAATTTGTTCTATTGGAATTGGATGAAGAAGTAGCACAAATAGATATATTTTTTTCTGCAGTTCGTTTGTTCCCATCAGATGAAGCAAAAGTATACGGATATGATGCAAATTATTCTGTAGACGGTCGTTGGACAGATATTATTTCTGCCGGAAGTTATCTTACGGATCCTAACTTAGTCTATGACATGATATTTGATTTGAAAACAAGCAAAGAAATTGATTTTTCTGGTTTATCTGGCAGCCCTATTCTTAAAAATAATCATGTGATAGGACTTGTTTCACAGGAAGCACTTGAAAATTGTAAAGCAATATCTCTTCTTGGTATCAGTGTTAATTCTTGTAAAGATTTTTTTTCGCAATATCATATTCCATATGCAAATGATGATACTGGTAAATATACATTTGATGTAAATTTGACAACAGGGGAGCATCCACAGAACAGTAGTGCTATGGTTTCAATTGCAGGAAATCAGCAAATTCAAGGAATATGGTCTGACGTTTGTCACAAAAAGCTGGAAGAAATTATTTTGTTACATAGAAGTGGTAGTATAGATGAAGCCTGGAAAGAACTTAGGGAAAAAATTATCGAATTTAATAGTGAGGTTTATGTAAGTAATGAAGTGAAATCCGAATATTATTATAGGATGGCATTATGGTTTCTTGAAGATCGTAATAATGTTGGAAAAGCAGAAAAAAAATATCAAAAAGCTTTAGAATTAAACCCTAATATGGATTCATGTATATATTTGGCATTGAAGCAATTCTATACAGGGGAAAATTCTGAACCAGAAGAACAATTAGAGCCAATAAACTCTGTTAACAAATTTAATATATATCTGCAGATTTGCATTAACATGCGTAAATTAGAAAAAGCATATTTAAAATACGAAGAATTGGATGAATTAATTTCGATGAATGCTACATCATATTATTTGTTGGCTATATTGGAAATTATGCGACATGAGTATTTAAATGCAGAAGAATATATTGAAAAAGCATTGAAATTAGAAGATGAAATACCATTATATTATCTAATGAAAGGAATTTCATATTATTGGCAGTCATTACCAGCTGATGTATACTCAGTATATGATTTGTATCCAGCAATGTTCACGACTGGATTGATTCATATGGATCAAACTCAACAGCAAATGATAAAACAAGCTATTGCTGAATATCGTAAAGCATATCAATTAGCAGATCGTATAAATAATCACGAACAGATTGACATTATATTAAGTTGTTGGATTAATACTTTGTCGGTAGACAGCAGTTTTCAAGAAGATATTCTGGAACCATTACATTATATGCAAAATAAAAATCCATTTAATGTAACAGGACTTTTGTATATGCTTCAGAAGAAAATGCCTCTGAATGATACTATAAATATTGAAAGTTTGGAGAATTGTGTAAGAAAAAATCATAATAAGGTAGGTCATATTATTGTTCTGATTGAATTTTGTCTATCTAAAAATGATAAACAAAATGCTAAGAGATTTTTGCACGAATATCGCCCAGTATTTTTTAAGGACCAATATTATGAGTATTGGTATGAATATATTATAAAAGTCGAAGATAAAAAAGAGAAACTGGCGATATATGAAGACGAAGTAAATAATTTACAGTTGGAACCGATAAGGAAAAGAAGATTATTATGCTTATTTATAAATGGAGATGTTGAAAGAAGTCAGGAACTTGAAACTTTATTAACAGAAAATTATGAGGAAACGAAAAATCGTCTTGATCTTCTGAACCTTATTGCATATTACAAAGGAAAACGCGATTGGGAAAAAATGCTTCAATATGCAGATGAATTGTCAAGCAGATATAAAGATGCATATGGAAATATATACAAAATTCAATGTCTCATTGAATTACAAGAGTATGATATGGCATTATGCAATATTGATGATTTAGAGAGTTTATGTATATATGGAACAGAAGAAAAATTGTTGGAATATAGGATGGTTGCTTATGAGCGAATGGGAAATTATGATGAAGCCATTGCAGCAGGTTCAAAGTTACTTCGTATTAATCCAACAGAACAAATAAATTTAAAGCTGGCTGATTTATATTCATTAAATGGTAATGATACATTGGTATTAGCGACATTATTAAAAGCGGAAGAAGATGATATTAAATCTACCGCAATTTACCAGAGAATTAGTGTGTGTTACCTTACTATTGACTCATATAAAGCATTGGAATATGCAGAAAAAGCAGTTAAGTTTTCTAAAAATGATCCTGGAATTATGCTTTGGGCCAGCAATATTGCAAATACGGTTGGTAAAAGCGATAAAGCTAGTGAATATCTGCATTATGCTATGATGAAAGATTCAGATCATTATTTGACGGAAATAAAAACGATTGATGAAGTTTTGGAAATATTAAAGTCATCTAGTGAAGATGCAAGAAAAAAGCAGGAAATGTTATATAATGGAGATATTATTAGTCATTTATATGTAGATACGAGACAAGATGATTTGACATATGCAGAATTTTTCTATACACAGTGGAATAATAATGAAATGGTTCCAATGGAATTTGGTGCACACTACTATTTTGAGAATGAGTTAAAAACAGATATAAAAGAAATAGTATTAGATTATTCTGCTTGTTTAATTTTGCACGAACTGGGAATTTTTGAAGTATTATGTGCTTACATGGAACATATTTATGTTGCAGGAACATTGTTTGGAATTATATCGGAAGAATTACGTAAACTTCCAGTTAAACAATCTGATTTGATTTTATCCAGACATCAAACATTAAAAAAATGTCAGGATGAAATGAATATAAGATTTGTGGATACCAAGATACCAGATGATGTTGAATTGATAGACAAAAAAGCAGCAGATATAACTTTTATTAGTCAGTATACTGCGAATTCTTATGGAGCAGCGTGGGTAACGGATAATGGAGAAGATAATAGTATTCGAGAGATTGAGGTTATTGCTGCCTTATATCAACAGGGTAAAATATCTAAAACAGCTTATGAAACATATGAAAATTGTGGATTGACTTCACGTGAAGAAAAGGTACAGGAATTACAAGAGAAAATATCATGCCTATATGTTGATTATGATGTTTTATTAAAATGGGATGACGCATGTTTTTTATCTGCAGTTAGCGAGACATATAGTGTTCTTTTAAATAAAAATATGCTTGAAGAAAGTGAGAGAGAATACGTTCACCTTCAGGAATCTGAGCAAATGTGTAGAAAATTAAAGGTTTTAAAAGAAGTACTGCTACAACAAAAAAACAGTGGGAAACTAAAGTTCCTTCCAATGACAGAAGAACAGAATAGAATGGATTATACAAATATGCTATATTCTATATTGGCAGAATCAGAAAAAAGAGATTTGCCAATATGTGTAGATGATAGAGTATTAACAAGCTATTCCGTAGTTGGTGATTCTAACATCTATAATTCAATAGATATGATTCGCATTTTATACTACTCGAAGCAAATTACTTTAGAACAATATAGCACATTATATAAAAACGTGATTGATAAACGAATTCGTTATATTTTACCAGATATCCAATTCATTTTGTATGCAATAAATATTTCTGAACTAGATGATAAATGTAATATGCTAATTGAATCGGACATGTTATCAGGAATTAGGAAATATGTAATTGAGGCGGTTTCTTCAGCAAGCTATTTGAAAAAAGAACCAGTGAAGCATGTTGATATTCCAGAAAGGGAATATTACATTTTTTATTTGCAATCGCAGTCTAAAGAATTGATCCGATTAATATGGCAGGCAAATATGCAAAATAATAAAAAAGTTGCTGCATCAGAATGGGTACTTTGCCATTTTTCACAATTTACGTTTGATTTTAGCGGATCAATTCAAGAAAAGGATCGATTAAAAATCTGCGAAATCCAACTTGCCCATTTTTGGGTTACAGGACTTTTTTTAGGAATGGATGATGTATGCACTGAATCATACTATAAATGGTTGTATGGATGGTTTGAAGATTACCTTCAATCAAATCCAAATATAGAGACAAAAACTCTAGCATATACGAAAAATTTTATTGTTTCTTTTATTAAGGATGCACCCAAAAATAGTAGCACAAAAGAATATCAACTTGCAAAATATATGTTTGCAAATGGTATATATTATATGCCAGATAAATATAGGGAATATTTGCTCAAAGACAATATTATTTTAAAGGAATATCAATCAATTTATAGTCAGGTTTCTGTTGAATTGACAGAAGAAATAAAAATTCCAGTAGAGGTATTTAAATCATGGGAAAAAGAAGTACTTATGCTTGATGAAAGAGAGATACTTACAAAAAGATATCAAGCTATCTGTTATACAATTTCATGGGAATACATTCTCCCTGCACTTCCTGGTATAACAATACAGTGGGAGGAAGAGGAAAAAACAATTATTAAAAAAATGTTTTTGGATAATGGTGCCAGATTGAAACATAATGATCGAGATATTCGTAAACGAGAATTTAAACATTTAAAGCCATATTTAGAAAAATCATCATGTGGAAAACTGTATTTTGCATTAAAGAGTCAGGGAAGATACAACAGTGCAGCAGAAAAGATTTTACGGCTTTTGGAAACATCAGAGAGTTATGTAAAATTGAGACTTGAGAAAGGAATAGAAGAGTATTGGTTTGATTCAGTAGATACCCGAAAATTAATGTTACCGTCATCTCCGGCTTTTTTCCAGCAGATATATGATTTTTCTACAGATAAGAATGAGTTTAAGGGTATAAGAAATGATCATGCCGCTTCTTTACCTTTATGTTTTGGAATGACAGAGTTAATGCAAAATCAGAATAATCATAATCCGGTACGATTATTACACAAATTAGGAAAATTATTTACTTGTAAGGCTACGGATGAAGATATTCTTACAACTATTACTACTTTGTTTTCTTATACAGACAGTGATAATATAAAATATGGTAAAATATATATTCTGTTTTTAAAATATGTATGGTATATGTTGAATAGTTTGGAAAACTATGAAGATCAATCCAAAGAAAATATTATAATTTGGACATACATATGGGCGGATTATATGATGACTGCGTTGACTAAGTTAGAGCAAATGAAAAATATTGATATAGCGGCATATACAGTTCAATTAGAAAACGATTATGGAATCAGTTTAAAGTTGGATGGATTTTGGGATGATGCAGAAGATGAGGACGCTATATGCCCAGACTATATGAATTTATATAAACTTTGCGTTACTGGAACATTATTTATTTGTAGTCAACACAAAGATCGTATGGTTAACATGTTTTCACAAATTATAAATATCTTAAAGCAAAAACATAGTGAGTGGCTCCAATGGCCTATTCATTTTCGTGAAGCTGAGCTTTTACATAAGAATGATAACAACGTATTCAATTCTATTTTTACAACAAATGCAATTACAATTATAGAGCAGCTTTCGGTAATTGGAATTTGTAAAATTGAAGATTGGAAAGATGGCGAATTAACCAGTGATAAAGCTCAGACTTATTTGCGAGATATGTTAAACAAAGATTATATAAATACAACCGATATACAATATTTAACATTAATTTCCAGAGAGCATATTAACAAAGAGCAGACTGAAATGATAAAAAGTAATATAGAAAAACACATATTAGATAATCCTTTTCAAGAAGATGTAATGACACATCGGCATTTAGCAGCTATCGTTAATAAGTTACCAGAAGATTTTCAGATGGATTATATTCAGCATGAATCCAAACGTTTAGGCGAAATGTTGCATTTAGGAAAGGTAAACTGGGAATGTGCATATAATATTACCTTAGAAAATACTGCAATTTCCGGATTTGATTCTTTCTTAAATTTTTGGGAGATGTATGCAGATGAATTAGATCCATCCGACGCCTTACAGGTTGCTTATAAAATTAGCGGATTACAGCGTAAGTTACCTTACCAATATGGAGACAAATTACGAAATTTACGTATAAAGTTAGAACTCGTGTCGTAGATTTTTTTAGTATACAAATTATAATACGAT
>ERZ860668.1287-NODE-1287-length-16011-cov-4.749624_pt1 | contig 16011 bp, 11 predicted proteins | sample MGYA00510062_ERZ860668 | MGnify/ENA primary metagenome ERZ860668 (study PRJEB30046, sample SAMN00715258) | human gut metagenome | study: EMG produced TPA metagenomics assembly of the A metagenome-wide association study of gut microbiota in type 2...
AAGTAGCAGAGCGTGCCGTAGAAGAAGGTGCAACTATTACATTATCAAATACTCCAATGGCTATCCGTATGGGAGAAGTCAATGCTTTAGCAGAGAAACTGAATTGCCAGATTGTTCCGGCAGATGCAACGAGCGTAGAGGATTTGTCGAATGTGTTTAAGACCTCAATGGATATACTGGGCGGACAAATTGATTTTGTGCTCCACTCTATCGGTATGTCTCCCAACGTACGCAAGAAACGTACTTATGATGACCTTGACTATGGAATGTTGGATAAGACATTGGATATTTCAGCCGTTTCATTCCATAAAATGATTCAGTCGGCCAAGAAACTGAATGCGATTGCAGATTACGGTTCAATCGTTGCATTGAGCTATGTGGCTGCACAGCGTACTTTCTACGGCTACAACGATATGGCAGATGCAAAAGCATTGCTGGAATCTATTGCACGCAGCTTCGGCTATATCTACGGACGCGAGCATAGTGTGCGTGTGAATACAATTTCACAGTCGCCTACATTCACTACTGCCGGTTCGGGCGTGAAAGGTATGGATAAGTTGTTCGACTTCGCCAACCGTATGTCTCCGCTCGGAAATGCGACTGCCGATGAATGTGCAGATTATTGTATCGTGATGTTCTCCGATCTTACCCGTAAGGTGACTATGCAGAACCTTTTCCATGACGGTGGTTTCTCCAGCGTAGGTATGAGTCTCCGTGCAATGGCTACCTATGAGAAAGGGTTGGATGAATATATGGACGAAAATGGTAATATCATTTACGGATAAAAGATTATGAAACTACGGATTTCTCTTCTTGTTATATTAATAAGTATGCTTTTCGCCTCCTGCGGGATAAGCACAGGAAAAGGTACGGAGCAGAAAGGAGAAGAGATTTCTGTTCTGAGATATGATAAGCTGTTGAACGAATATGTTCGTTCCAACAGCTTTTCTGCTATGCAGAAGCTGACAATGGATTACCGCCAGCCGACGAAAATTCTGATTGAAGATGTACTGGCTATCGGTACCGTGAAAGACGATACCATTTTTCAGCGTCTTCAAAAATTCTATTCGGACACTACGTTAGTCCGCTTAGTGAGTGACGTGGAAGCTAAGTTCCCCAATCTTGATGAAGTGGAGAAAGGACTGAATAAAGGATTCCGGAAACTGAAAAAAGAGGTCCCCGGTACGAAGGTGCCGTTTGTCTATTCGCAGATATCCGCATTCAACGAGTCTATTATTCTTGTAGACACGTTGCTCGGTATCAGCCTCGATAAATATATGGGGGAAGATTACCCGCTTTACAAACGCTTCTATTACGACTATCAATGCCGTTCAATGCGTCCCGAACGTATTGTGCCGGATTGTTTTGTATTCTATCTCCTCGACCGTTACGGAATGAGTTATCACGAGGGGACTTGCCTGATTGACCTGATGATGCATTCCGGGAAGATCAATTATGTAGTGCAGCATTTGTTGGGTTATGATAATATTGGTGATGCAATCGGTTATTCGGATGAGGAAAATGCCTGGTGCAAGAAAAACGAAAAGGCTATTTGGGAACATATTTGTTCCAACGATCATTTGCATGCGCGTGACCCGATGATCATCCGTTATTATATGAAACCTGCCCCTGCTGTTGAAATGCTGGGTGGACAAGCACCTGCATCAGTGGGTATATGGATAGGCGCACAGATTGTTTCTTCCTATATGAAAAAGCATAAGGATATGAAGCTGAAAGATTTGTTGGAATTTACCGACTATCACGAGATGTTGAACCAGTCCGATTATCTGGCTTCCTGATAGCTTCATTGGCAATTTTAATTCTCAATTCTCAATTTTAAAAGTGGAAACTGCTCTCTATTTACTACCTGTGACTCTAGGTGATACACCTGTCGAAAAGGTTTTGCCTTCTTATAATAAGGAGATTATCTCCGGTATCCGGCATTTTATCGTTGAAGATATTCGTTCTGCCCGCCGTTTCTTGAAGAAAGTGGACCGGGAGATTGATATTGATGCGCTGACGTTCTACCTGTTGAACAAGCACACTTCACCTGAAGACATTTCCGGTTATCTGAAACCTTTGGTTGGCGGTGCTTCTATGGGAGTGATTTCCGAAGCCGGTTGTCCGGCTGTTGCCGATCCGGGGGCGGATGTGGTTGCTATCGCGCAGCGCAAGAAGTTAAAGGTTGTTCCTTTGGTGGGACCTTCTTCGATCATTCTTTCCGTAATGGCTTCCGGCTTTAACGGACAGAGCTTCGCTTTTCATGGTTATCTGCCGATTGAACCGGACGAGCGTACCAAGAAATTAAAAACTTTGGAACAGCGGGCGTATTTCGAAAGCCAGACGCAGCTATTTATTGAGACGCCTTACCGCAATCATAAGATGATAGAAGATATTTTGCAGAATTGCCGCCCGCAGACCAAACTTTGTATTGCTGCCAATATTACTTGTGAAGGAGAGTATATACAAACGCGTACGGTGAAGGATTGGAAAGGACACGTGCCCGAACTGTCTAAGATTCCCTGTATTTTTCTCTTATACAAATAACTCCTTTTAAATGTTCGTATTCATCTTCGAAACAACTGCTGAAGAATCTTTTGCCTAAGTTTTCTTCAATCTGCTTGAAACTCCATAACTTGCTGTTCTTGAAGCGGGGAGTACAGAGGATTGCATCGTCTTTTATTTCAGCGATAAACAGATAGATCAGCCGGTTGGTCACTTCATTTTCAAAGTGATAAACAATATTGAACTCCGGCTTTATATTTTCTTTGGCATGTGGAAAAGCATTGGTTAATAAACGATTAACACCGTCGGACAAGGATTCGCCGAAACGCAGGTAACATTCCAGAGGAATATCTGTCTTATTCTTATCCAAAATAGCTGTCGAAGGCCGGTCGCAGAGAAATAACATCCCATGTGTGGAGATAGCAATTCTTATGACCGGATTGATATATGCATTCTTGTAATTGATCGCCTCTACTGCAGGAGTCTTTCCAATGACGTCTCCTTTGGTGTTGACGATAGGTACGTACTCAGTGTGAGACATCAAGTGATTGAAGAAGCGAATGGCAATCTGGTTAAATAGAATGCTCATGACAAAGACGATGGGTGGTAGCACTTTATAAAGAGTAAGTTTGCTGGTAGAACTTAACGGGTTCTGGCAGATTATCACGATACTGATGATAATAAAGTGAAGTATACCGAAAATCAGAGCAATTCGTGCAGAAACAACAGCAGCCTCCGCCCCTTGTGCATACAGGCGTTTGTTGCAGGAACCTATCTGTTTCAAGAAATGGTTGATGAATCTTTTCTTGTGCATATAGAGTATTAGCATCGGTATGAGAATGCTCACTTCCAATGTGAGAGGAAGTGCACCTTCAGGAACATAATCGCCCGGAATAAGGGCTGCCAGAGAAAGAAGAATCAGTATTCCTGCCGATATATAAAGAATAAAGTTGGGTAGCAGTATTCCTTTACGATGATAAGAAAGATATACACCTACGATACCTATGACTGTACCGATGTAAATAGCCGTGTCTTGCGTTATAAATTCGCACAATAAAATGGAAATAATAACGGGGATAAAACCCAGTGACATGTTAAATGCGGAAGAAAGTATTCCTTTATGATCCATCTCTTTATGTTTATTTGTCGGTTCTATCTATAAAACAAATAGTGCTTGTGTTTTGTTTGCTAACGGATATGTTTCTCAGCATGGTAGGAGGAACGGACAAGAGGAGCACTCTCCACGATATTGAATCCTTTTTTTAAGCCGATAATCTTGTATTTTGCAAATTGTTGCGGGGTCACATATTCGGCAACGGGATAATGCCGGTGACTGGGTTGCAGATATTGTCCTATGGTGAGTATCTGGCAACCGGCTGCCAGTAGATCATCCATAAGTGTTTCCACTTCTTCGGGAGTTTCTCCTAAACCAACCATAATGCCGCTTTTGGACTTTACTCCGTTTTTGGAAATGTGAGAGATCACTTGTAAACTGGTATCATAATTTGCTGCACTGCGTACCAGGGGACTGATACGCCGGACAGTTTCCATATTATGAGAAATAATATCGGGATGCGCTTCAATGACCTGATTTAGCAGTTCTGTCTTTCCTTGAAAATCAGGTATCAGTACTTCGATAGTCGTTTGAGGATTCAAACGCTTAATCTCCCGGATAGTACGTGCCCAATGCTCTGCTCCCAGGTCGGGAAGATCGTCACGGTCTACCGAGGTGATTACTGCATGATCCAGTTTCATCAATGCGATAGACTCCGCCACATGAACAGGTTCATTTACATCCAATGGGTACGGACGTCCGGTTTGGGTGTTGCAAAACTTGCAACTACGGGTACAGATATCTCCGCCAATCATAAATGTGGCAGTTCCCTTTCCCCAGCATTCCCCCATATTGGGGCAACGCCCACTGCTGCATATCGTATGCAGGCAGTGGGAGTCGACAATCCGTTTGGTTTCGGTGTATCGTTCGTTGGCACCGATATTGATTTTCAGCCATTCAGGCTTACGTACTCTGTCAGCCATTATAAATTATTCAAGAAGAAGTTGGTCAACCGTGTGTACAGATGATTGCGGGTGTTGCCACCGTATATGCCGTGATTACGGTTAGTATATACCTGCATATCAAATTGCTTGCCGAGTTGTACTAAATGTTCGGCATATTCCGTGCAATTCTGGAAGTGTACATTATCATCTGCCATGCCGTGTACCAGCAACAAATTACCGTGCAACTTGTCAGCACGGGTGAAAGCAGACGATTCCTTGTATCCTTCCGCATTTTCTTTCGGTGTACGCATGAAGCGTTCCGTATAAATCGTGTCGTAGAAACGCCAGTCGGTTGGTGCGGCAACAGCTACGCCTGCCTTGAATACGGGGGTACCCTCACTCATGCTCATCAAAGTCATGTATCCGCCGTAGCTCCATCCCCAAATACCGATGCGATCTTTATCTACATACGCTTGTTTGCCTAGGTAAAGTGCGGTTTCCACCTGGTCTCTGGCTTCTTTTACACCGATTTTCAGGTAAGTACATTTCTCGAAAGCTTCTCCACGTCCTCCGGTTCCACGTCCGTCCACACAGACAACGAGGTAGCCGAGGCTTGCCATATACGTTTCCCAACTGATTCCCCATGTATCCAGCACCTGTTGTGAGCCGGGGCCGCTGTATTGGAACATCAGTACCGGATATTTTTTCGAAGCGGAAAAATTGACAGGTTTCATCATCCAACCGTTCAATGTCACTCCATCTGTAGTCTGAAAAGTGAAAAATTCTTTCTTGGGAACTGCGTATCCTGCCAGTTTTTGTTTCAACTGGTCATTTGTAACCAGCGTCTTTAATGTTTTGCCGGTATTATCGTTCAGCGTAATCTGCATTGGAGTATCCAAACTGGAATATTTATTCATATAATATTTCATCGATTTGCTGAAAAGCGGTGTGTTTGTTCCTGTCTGTTGAGACAATTTGGTCTTTTTTCCTTTCTTATCCGTCTTGTAGACCGCCTTGCGCAGAGGACTTTCCTCATTACTGGTGTAATAGAACGAACCATCCTCCTCATCATAACCCAAAAAGTCTTTTACTTCAAACTTGCCGTTAGTCACTTTCTTAATGAGATTACCTCCCATGCTATACCAATAGAGGTGACTGTAACCGTCACGTTCGCTAAGCATACTGAAATAATCGGGATAGAAGTGAATATTGTCGAATATATTTTCCTTTATATAATAAGGTGATTCGTCACGCAATACTAATTTGCAAAGGGTGGAACGAGGATCGGCAAAGTAAAGGTCGAAACGGTCCTGATGGCGGTTCAGTGTCATGATTGCCAATTTGGAGGCATCTTTTGTGAAACGGATGCGGGGGATATACCCATCTGTATCCAACGGGAGCTTCATTGTACGTGTCACGTGTGATTTGATATCGTAGGTACGTACTTCAACTTTGGAATTCGGATATCCTGCTTTCGGGTATTTATAGGTATATTCGCCCGGATAATCTTTCAAGGCATTGATGTAGGGCGCTTGTCCTGCAAATATCGGGAAAGAGTAGGAGGGAACTTCAGACTCATCGAAACGGATAAAAGCAATCATGGTATTGTCCGCACTGAATTCCAATGCGCGGTTAAACCCGAACTCTTCTTCATATACCCAGTCAGGAATACCGTTGATGATAGAATTTTGCTTACCGTCTTCAGTCACTTTGCTTTCGCTGTTGCCGTAGAGCAGTTTTACGAGGAATATGTTGTTGTCACGTACGAAAGCGATCATTGTTCCGTCCGGAGAAAAGACGGGGACCTGTTGAGGTCCGCCGTCGGACAGCCGTTCAATAATGTTGTTTGTCGTAACTCCCTTATCATTTCGTTTCAAAGGGTATATATAATGCACAGCTGTGTATGAATGCCGGTATATCGGGGTCGTTTTGGTAGCGATCAGTAATTTGTCACCATCGGGTGAGAACTGATAGCTGTCGAAATTCTTGAAGTCACATTCGCGTGCCTGGTTCACGTCAAAGATCACCTCTACCTTTTCTCCTGTGCGGAATGAGTATTTGATGATTTGCGTACCATCGGCGTTCATTTGTGTGTAGTGCTCTCCATCTGGTGTGGGGATGACTCCCTGAATATTTTCCGGGCGGAAGCGTCCGGAGGTAATATCTTTTAAATCAAGTGCCTTTTGTCCTTGTGCCATTCCGGCGAGGCAGAGAAGGCAGAGGAGCAGGGCTAAACTTACTTTTCTCATTTTATAAATCGTTTTATATTTTACTTGTTTAAGGGGGTTAAGTTCATACCCTGCAAAAATAACAATAAACTTAAATACCTCAAAGTACATCCTGTTTTTGTTTGAATTAAACCCTTATTTTCTTACGCCTTTTAAATTTGTTTAGTATCGGATGACTGCTGTTTAGTTAAAAATGATGTATTGCGGAGAAAAAAGAGTCTTTCCCCTTGCATTATCAGAATGAAAAGTGATATATTTGTGATATCAAAATAATATCAAAATTTAGTCCTATGAATGCAAAAGAATTTCAGTACAATGACGTGGTTATTAATGGGTTTGTAGCCTTGTTTGTTAATTTGGCGATACTGCCTCTTCTGATTGTGATGAGCTTTATCCTTTTTAAAGGAAGTATTGTTTTGTTCCTGCTGTTGATCCTCTTTCTTGCAGCAGCTATTCTGATGATTCCCGGATATTTTTCTCAGGAACCGAACGAAGCCCGGGCTATGGTATTCTTCGGAAAGTACAAGGGTACCTTTACCGAAACCGGTTTCTTTTGGGTGAATCCTTTTATGAATAAGAAAAAGCTCTCTTTGCGTGCCCGTAATCTGGATATAGAACCTATCAAGGTGAATGATAAGATTGGTAACCCCATTCTGATAGGACTGGTGCTTGTCTGGAAACTGAAGGATACGTATAAGGCCATGTTCGAAATCGATGCACAGACGATGGCGGATAATAAAGGAACCGGACAGATGAGCGTAACCGTTGCCGGACGAATGAATGCTTTTGAAGATTTTGTGCGTGTGCAGAGTGACGCTGCTCTCCGTCAGGTGGCAGGATTGTATGCTTACGATGATAACGAAGCGAATTCGGATGAATTGACATTGCGGAGCGGTGGCGATGAAATTAATGATCAGTTGGAACACCAGCTTAACGAACGTCTGGCGATGGCCGGAATGGAAATAGTGGAAGCCCGTATTAACTATCTGGCTTATGCTCCGGAGATTGCAGCCGTCATGTTGCGTCGTCAGCAGGCTTCGGCCATTATCAGTGCCCGTGAAAAGATTGTGGAGGGTGCCGTATCAATGGTACGTATGGCTTTGCATAAACTTTCTGAAGAAGAAATTGTTGAATTGGACGAGGACAAGAAGGCGGCGATGGTCAGCAATCTGCTTGTAGTTCTTTGTGCGGATGAGGCTGCACAGCCGGTAGTCAATACAGGTACGTTGAATCATTAATAAATAAAAACAGAAGGTAAGAAGGTAGTGGCTAAAAAAGAATCTTCAATAAAGAGTTTTGTTTTGCGTGTAGATGCCGAGACAATGGATGCCATCGAAAAATGGGCAGCCGATGAGTTTCGCAGTACCAACGGACAACTTCAGTGGATTATTGCCGAAGCGCTGAGAAAGAGCGGTCGGCTGAAAAAGAAATCCGCTAAGGCAGGGAATGCTCCGTCCGAATCTTCCGATCAGGCATAACCTTTTTTAGATAGAATTGATAAGGATTATTGGAAGATATTCGATATCTTTGTGAAAAGTACTTTAAATATTACCGCTATGAATTCGAAGAGAAAAGATTTGCAGTATGCTTCTGTCTTCCTGTTGGCCGTAGCATTGACATTCCTGATGGGAAAAGGTGATAACCTGTGGTTGATATCATGGGGTGACTTGATACCGAGTCTGTTTGTGCTGTTCATTGCGGGTGATTGTCTGCACAGTTCCCTGCTCCGTATTAAACGTGGCGAGGAAGCAGGAGGTTCCCGTTGGAGTACCTGCTTTGCTTTTCTGATATTCAGCATTGTTTTCATGGGCGATTTATTCTTCATCGGCCATTTTATCATTGATAAATTACTGGGATAATAAGGGAGATGTAGCCTTACTTTTCAGATAAACAACCCTATATTCTTGTGTTATCTATCGGATAAGGTCGTGTGATATAAGTTCAATTGTTATCGTGCCACTCGGGTGAACAGATCGTTTCACCCGGGTGGCACGATCTGTTCACTAGAGTGCACAGGCCTGTGCACTCTAGTGGAACGATGAAGATGTCGGTAAGAAAACAGAGGTATGTAAGGGAGATAAGATAAGGATGTAGGTAAGAGATGCTAAGAAGATAGGTAGTATCATCTGTAAAGGACAGCCGGATGAAGGTAAGATAACGGTATACTGTCCGAAAAATCATGAGAGATAAGTTGAAATAGAATGAGAGATACCGATGATGAAAGTATCTCTCATTTTGTATCTTGTTAGTTCTCTGATATTTATAAGAAAAGAATGAGAGTATGAGAGATAAAAACATAATTCTTTTCTGAGAGGCTGGGGGAATGGATGGATAAATCCCGATAGAATCTGAGTTTAATGCCAATATGTAAATAGGTATACCTTGCCGCAATTGTTAGAAAAGAAGATAAACTAAAGCATTTAGTTTACTTTAACTATGAAAATTAGTTTATGAACTAAAACTTCTCGTTATTTGCAGTAAACAATGTTGTAAATATGAAAGGATTAACAGTAAAAGAAGAGGAATTGATGGGGTATTTCTGGGAGAAAGGCCCTTTGTTTGTGAAAGAAATGTTGGCTTTCTATGAGGAACCGAAGCCTCATTTCAATACGTTATCTACAATTGTTCGCGGGCTTGAAGATAAGGGATTCCTGGCTCATCATACTTTTGGGAATACTTATCAGTACTATCCCGTTGTCAGCGAAGAAGATTTTCGTAAAGGGACATTGCGGAATGTAATCAGCAAGTATTTCAATAATTCATATTTGAGCGCTGTTTCATCTCTGGTCAAAGAGGAGGATATTTCTTTGGATGACTTGAAAAGGCTTATAAACGAGGTGGAACAAGCTCATCAGAAATAATAAAGAATAACACAATCTAATACAAAACAATACTATGCACATTTTCTTCCTCATATATATGTTGAAAACAGCGCTTTGTCTGTCTGTTTTTTATTTATTCTACCGCTTGTGGCTAGGCAAGGAGACATTTCATCGATTCAACCGGATGGTGTTGATCGGGCTTATATTGGTTGCATTTGTCATTCCTTCGCTCAAAGTTTCACAGAACTTCCATTTACCACAGATTGAGCAAGTGTTTGAACGTCTGAATATTCCGGAAGAAGAAACGGAGCAAGAACATGATTTGCAGAAAATGGAGCAGGTCACAACAACTACGTTACATACACAATTAGAGAAAGAAAGGTCTGATTTCACTATTTTGACCCTTGGCAATTTGGGATTTCTGTATCTGGGTGGAGCATTGCTGTTATTGTTGCGTTACATATTTTCCATAGCATGTATATACCGTTTGATTCGTAACAGTGAGAAGAAGTGTTGGAAAGGAAAAATCAGATTGGTGGTCCATCAGCAAAATGTGGCACCGTTTAGTTGGAGACACTATATTGTGCTATCCCGGCAGGACTTGGAGGAGTATGGCGAAGAAATTATAGCTCATGAGTATGCGCATATCATGCACAAACATTTCCGGGACCTATTATTGGCGGAGATTTGCCTTTTGTTCCAGTGGTTTAATCCTGCAATGTGGCTATTCAGAAAAGAATTGAAAACTGTACATGAGTTTGAAGCAGATGAATCAGTTCTGAAAGCAGGGATTGATGCAAAGAAATATCAGCTTTTATTAATTCAAAAGACTGTTGGAACAAGGCTGTATTCTATGGTGAATAGTTTTGATCACAGTTCACTTAAAAAACGTATTACTATGATGTTGAAGAAAAAATCAAATCCTTGGAAATTATCAAAATACTTGATAGTATTTCCGTTGGCAGCTATTACAGCTGTTCTTTTTGCCCGTCCGAATCTTCTGAATATGAATAATCAGGAGGGAAATGCATTCATACAGGATACATTGGATGTGAGACATTTCGAAGAGATTCTGGTTTCTAAGAGTTATGCAGAATCGGACACTGTACAAATTATAGAAATCGATACTCTAAAAATGCATATCCCTGTGGGATATGCAGGATGGTCAATTTCGGAATCAAGTTCTGATGATAATGTCATCAGTTATCGGAAAGGTGTTTACCAAAAGGAGAAAGGAATACTACGTTTGTCTTCCACTACTCCGTGGACAGAAAGTGACTTGGCGGATTTTGTTCATCGGGTAAAAAAAGGAATGCTTAAATCGTTGAATGAACTCTATGGAGTTAAAAAGCAGCAGAACGCTCATCCTGCACTTGCTCATGAAGTGAAGACCTCTCATACTGTGAAGTGCATTTATTATGTGAAGGATTTCTTTAAGATTTATTGTACGGATGGAGGAACCGGGCATGATGGACAGCTTATTCTTTTGGATGGAAAAGAAATTTCTTACCAGCAGTTGAAGAGCTTATCTCCGGATGATCTGTTGCATGATGTATGGGAAATTTTGCCGGAGTCGACGAATCTGGAATCTAAGTTTGGTAGTAAAGCCAAGAAAGGCATTTGGGTGTTGGCATCTAAAAAGAATCCTTCCTATTTGGAGGAGTTTGAGAAGAAATTGGCAGAGAACTAACTGGAATTAATCTATATATGGGATTCTTTTTCGTCTATATACTAAAATCGGGGGTGTGCCTGTCATTGTTTTATTTGTTTTACAGGCTGCTGTTGAGTAAAGAAACGTTCTACCGTTTTAACCGGATTGCGTTGTTGGGCATTCTCGTGTTTTCTTTGTTGCTTCCGCTGATTGAAGTGACCAAGGCGCCGCAGAATGAAATAAATCAGGCAGTACTGACAATTGAACAACTACTTGTTATGGCAGAGAATCATCAGGAAACCCAGGTGACAACAGTAGTGGAAGGAGATGATTTGGTAGATACGTGGAGAAGCCCAGTGCATTGGATAGAAATAGTTCTTCTATTTTATATAGCGGGCATATTTTTCCTTGTTTGCCGGAATGTCTATTCTTTATTCCGTCTTGTTCGGTTAATGAATACGGCGCAACGGAGACAGATAGATAAACATACTGTTTTGTTGGTTCATGACCGGAATGTGGCACCCTTCAGTTGGATGAAGTTTGTTGTGATTTCACGAACTGATTTGGAGGAGAACGGACGTGAAATACTGATTCACGAATGTGCGCATATCAGAAAGCACCATTCTTGGGACTTGCTCATAGCAGATATCTGTATATTCTTTCAGTGGTTTAATCCTGGAGCGTGGTTATTGAAACAGGAATTGCAGAATATCCATGAATACGAAGCCGACGAAGCGGTCATTAATGAGGGTATAAACGCTAGAGATTATCAATTATTATTAATAAAAAAAGCCGTTGGCACAAGGCTCTACTCTATGGCCAACAGCTTTAATCACAGTAAACTTAAAAAACGTATCACTATGATGTTAAAAGAAAAATCGAATCCTTGGGCACGTTTGAAGTACTTGTATGTACTTCCGTTGGCAGCTATTGCAGTAACCGCTTTTGCCCGTCCCGAAATCTCTGAAAGAGTTGAAGAGATTTCTGCCGTCAAAGTTAATGATTTGGCTGCAATTGTAGAAGCAAAAGTGGAAGAAATCACCAAAGATGTGCTGAAAGATTCCCTGAAAGCTAAGCCCTATGTAGTGCCTGAGAAATCAAAAATGTATGGAGGACGTTGGGTTTCTAAGGATTCATCGACTGTATATTCAGCAGATTCAGTTGTAATATTCAATGATTCCGTTGCTTCCAAGCGAAGTTCGGTTGTTTTATATGGTGGCCGTTTTGAACGGATATCGGAATCAAATAAGCCTCTTATATTGGTAGATGGTAAGGAAATATCTAAAGATACATTGTATTCGATAATGAATGATGAAGCTAACCCGAATCGAATAAAGACTGTGTCTATATTACGTAGTGATGCGGCCCTTTCTATCTATGGCGAGAAAGGAAAACATGGTGTTTATGATATTGAATTACTGCCGAATGCGGATAACCACTTTCGAATTACTAAAACTCAGGCTAAATTTAAGACTAAAACCGAATCATTTCCTAAACAGAACTCTGTCCCCGGCATTGGCGGACTTCCCATGCGTGGTGTATATGATGGTGAGGAACCATTAGTAGTGATTGACGGTAAAGAAGTTTTGGAACCTAATGCTTTGTCTAAGATTTCTCCGGATCGTATAAAAAGCTTTTCTGTCTTGAAATCAGAGGCTGCTTTGGAGGCTTATGGTAAGAAGGCGAAGAATGGAGTGATTTTGATAGACTTGCTTTCTGAGGAGGAATATGAAGCTCGCAATAAGAATCCGCAACGTCCCTATAACAATGCCTGGGAGGTAGCGATGAATATAAAAGGTGATAAAACCGTCCCTACAAGGAAGATGGTATTCTTTATTGATGGTAAGGAAGCCTCGGAAGAAGAATTGAAAAATATTCCGGCAAATGAAGTACGTGGAGTATCACGTATTGAGAATAGCGGGGAGGGTAAAACTACGATCCGTGTTGAAACGGAAAGAAATTCGGATAAGTGGGTATTAGCTTCGGGTATTGTAATGGATAAGGAAGGAAAGCCTATGGAAGGAGTCACTATTACTATGTATGGAACTTCATCGTCTACAAAGACTGATGCAACTGGACACTTTGAGTTGAGAACTCCTAAAGACGCCTCTCTCCAGATTTCTCGGGGTGAGAAGGTTCTTTTCAGGACAAAAGCTGCAAAAGACATAAAAATCGTATTGGATAAATAACTTAGGAATCAATATACTTATAAAATGGTCATTCAGCGTCCTTATTATTTATACTAATCCGGGTTAAAACTATATTTGTCTCCTTTAAATATCAATGACTATGGGAATCTTTCTTATCTATATTTTGAAATCGGCGGTTTGTCTGTCTTTATTTTATCTGTTTTACAGATTGTTGTTAAGTAAGGAAACATTCCATCGGTTCAATAGGATAGCCTTATTAGGGATATTATTTTTATCCCTGCTGATTCCCTTTATAGAGGTGACTACTGCTCATCAGACCGAATTGAGTCAGACCGTACTGACAGTTGAGCAACTATTGATGATGGCGGAAGCTATGGATCCCGCGGAGGTGACGGTTGCACAGCCGGAGGAACTTTCCATTTCCTGGGTACAAGTTCTGTTGCTGTTTTATCTAGTTGGTATTATATTCTTTGCATGCCGTAATCTTTACTCTTTATCCCGTTTACTATTACTGATTAAATCGGGTAAACAAGAAAGGCTTGAAGGAGGAGTCAGACTGATTGTTCTGGAACGGGAGGTCGCTCCTTTCAGTTGGATGAGATATATCGTTATTTCCCGGAAAGATTTGGAAGAGGATGGACGCGAGATTCTGATTCATGAAATGGCACATATTCAGAATCGTCATTCCATCGATTTGTTGGTAGCTGATATCTGTATCTTTTTTCAATGGTTCAACCCCGGCATATGGCTGCTGAAACAGGAATTACAGAATATTCATGAATATGAAGCCGATGAAACAGTTATTAATGAAGGTATTGATGCAAAAGATTATCAGTTATTATTAATAAAAAAAGCCGTTGGCACAAGGCTCTACTCTATGGCCAACAGCTTTAATCACAGTAAACTTAAAAAACGTATCACTATGATGTTAAAAGAAAAATCGAATCCTTGGGCACGTTTGAAGTACTTGTATGTACTTCCGTTGGCAGCTATTGCAGTAACCGCTTTTGCCCGTCCCGAAATCTCTGAAAGAGTTGAAGAGATTTCTGCCGTCAAAGTTAATGATTTGGCTGCAATTGTAGAAGCAAAAGTGGAAGAAATCACCAAAGATGTGTCGAATATTACTTTTGGAGATTCACTGAAAAAGTTGGTAGTCACGGGTGATTCAATATTGAAGGAGAAGGGAACAATATCTATTTATGGAGAAAAAGGAAAGAATGGGGTGTTGGCTACTAAACTACTGCCGGATGAAGATAATCATTTTAAAATAACCAAAACTCAAGCAAAAATAAAGCCGGGAATGAATACATCTGTAGATAAATCGAAACTTATGGGTACCCATATTTGGGGGATATCTACGGTGGATTTGCGAGATAAAGATGTATTGGTGATCATTGATGGTAAAGAATCTTCTCGTACTGTGGTAGATGCTTTAGATCCAAGTCGTATTGAAAGTATTTCTATATTAGATGGAAAAGAGGCTACAGATATTTATGGAGATAAAGCGAAAAACGGGGCTATGGTTATTCAGTTACATTCAACCGCAGAACAAATATTGCAGAATAAGTACAAGATTGATGCTATTTCAAAAACGAGATTAGATGCTCTCAATCGTGGAAGTAAGAATTGGGGTGTAACGTTTCATTCAGTAAGTGGTAAGAAGCCGTTAGTTTATATAGATGGCAAAGAAGCCGTTGGCGAAGAAGCTTTATCCAGTGTCTCTCCGGAACGTATTAAAAGTATATCTGTAATGAAAGACAAAGCAGCTGTAGAGGTTTATGGAGAGAGGGGGAAAGATGGAGTAGTTTTAGTTGATTTGTTGACGGAAGAAGAATATCAGAATAAACAAAAATTTCCAAAACCTGCAAAGGTAAGGACTGAGAGCGAATCACCTAAAAAATCACACTTTTATATGGGGGGATCTCATGATGAGGAATGGCATGTTGCTCAAGCTAAAAAAAAGCCTTTGGTTATTATTGACGGTAAAGAAGCATTGGAAGAAGATGCTATTTCCAAACTTGCTCCTGATCGTATTAAAAACTTTACTATATTGAAAGATAAATCAGCTACGGATATTTATGGGGAAAGAGGGAAAAATGGGGTGCTGATTATCACTTTGTTTACAGATGCGGAATATGAGTTTAATAAAGCTAATCCGAAAAAGCCTTATGCAGATGCTTTGGAATTGGCAGAAAGCATGGCAAAAGATGTAGAAGGAGAAATTATTTATTGTATAGACGATGAAAAGATTAAGAAGTCTAAATTGAAAGGTATGTCTACCAAAAATATAAGATCGGTGTCTGTAAATGAAATGGATGGAACAAAGATTGTAAGATTGGAAACCGATAAATATCGTTCTGATTGGATTTCTGTAACTGGAGTTGTGACTGATGAAGAAGGAAAAACGATTGCGGCTACTGTGTTAGTAAAAGGAACAAATGATTATACTGTAGCTGACGCAGATGGTCGTTTTAATTTGAAAGCGCCTAAAAATGGGATACTTCGGATTGCTGATGTCAATAAGTCTGTTGCTGAAGTGAAAGTAAAACCTATGCTTAAAGTAGTTTTGAAAGATAAATGAGAGGATACATTATTTGATTAAAAATGGGGAGTGTAATTTAAACTCTGTCTGGTTTCTATTTCTTTTAAATCACAAC
>ERZ860668.1290-NODE-1290-length-15991-cov-4.531627_pt1 | contig 15991 bp, 8 predicted proteins | sample MGYA00510062_ERZ860668 | MGnify/ENA primary metagenome ERZ860668 (study PRJEB30046, sample SAMN00715258) | human gut metagenome | study: EMG produced TPA metagenomics assembly of the A metagenome-wide association study of gut microbiota in type 2...
ATTGTAACGCAGGCGGATTATCTGTTCGGGAAAAGCCGGTATGAGGATGAAGCCCGCCAGCTTGAGGGACGCCTTCGGGATTTGCAGGCTGAAAAGGACGCCTTGCCGGAGGCAAGCCCCAAACAAAATAAATGGTTTTCCGCTTTTGCCAAGTTCCGGGATGAAAAAGAGCCGACCCGTGAGATGCTACTGGCGCTGGTGGAGAAGATCTATGTGAATGAGGACAAGCAGGTACATATCGTGTTGAACTATCAGGACGAGATGAAGAAGTTGTTTCAGGAGGAGGTGTAGCACGATGCCGGAGGTCTTACAGCAGATGTTGAACTATGTGATCGCCATTTACATCCGGCTCTCCGCCGAGGACGGCGACCTGTCCGATGAAAAAAACGAAAGCAACAGCGTTGTCAATCAGCGTGCCTACATCCGCCGTTTCATTGAGCTGCGGCCTGAATTTGCCGGGGCGCAGATTCTGAAAACCTTCCCGGATGGCTTTGTCTGTAACGGAGGAGATCCAGAGTCGCTTCAGCGGCTTCTGATTTCCGGCTTTGTCAAGGATCCAGCGTGCCACAAGTTCCCCTTCTCTGCCGGCATCGGTTGCAATGATGATATCAGAGACATCTTTCCGGAAAATCAGCTCTTTGACAGCGTGGAACTGGCGGCCGGTCTGTTTGATGACTACCAGCTTCCAGTGCTCTGGGAGCATGGGAAGCGTATCCATGTTCCAGGTCTTGTACTGTTCGTCGTATTGCTCCGGATCAGCCAGTGTGACAAGGTGACCCAGCGCCCATGTGACGATATAGTCTGTTCCTTCTATATAAGTATTTGTTTTTTTATTGCAGTGTAAAACCCGGGCGATGTCCCTGCCCACGGAAGGTTTTTCTGCAATGACGAGATGCTTCATAGTGTTTCTCCTTCTTCTGTTTAAAATATTCAGACGTTATGGAAGCCTTTTCCGATGATCTCACTTGTATTGGAGATGAGAATAAATGCGGAAGGTTCTTCGTCTTTGATAAAATTACGGAGCCGGACAGCCTGCGGGCGGTTCAGTGCCGTGAAGATGACGTATTTGTCTTTTCCGGAAAACGCGCCCTGTGCATGGCAGACAGTAGCGCTTCGGTTTAATTCCTGTACAATAAAGTCGCAGATCGGCTTTGGATTGTCACATACTACGTTAAAGTATTTGGAAAGATTGAAACTTTCAATAAAAGTATCGATCATAAACGAGCGGATTGCAAGTCCAAGGAATGAATACAGCCCTGTTGCAATGTCGAACATGAAACAACCAGCAACGGTGATCAGCACATCTGTGATCAAAAGAGCATGTCCGATATCTACGCTGGAATATTTTTTCAGGATCATGGCAATGATATCCGTACCGCCGCTGGAAGAGCCGATGTTAAACAGGATCGCGGAACCAAGAGACGGAAGCGCGATGGCAAAACAAAGCTCCAGCATCGGCTGATTTGTCAGTGGTGCACTCATCGGATAGATCCGCTCCAGTGCGGAGAGCGCAACTGACAACAGAATGCTGCAGTAGGCAGTCTTTGCGGCAAATTTTTTGCCGAGAATAAAAAATCCGATGATCAGCAGAATCATGTTAGTGATAAAGTTGAAATCTCCTGCGGACATCACGCCGGTTTTGGCAACGAGAACCGCAAGACCGGTGATTCCTCCAAATGTAAAATGATTTGGAAATTTGAAAAAATAAGTGCCTGCCGCCATCACCAGTGTACTGAAGGTCAGCAGGAAAAAATGTCGTAGTTTACTTTTCATGTCGAATACCCCCGAATAAGATAAGAAAATTGTAGCTTGTGCTTTCTCAAAAGTCAATGAATTATCGTCGGATTATTGGAAATACTAACTTTCAACAAGGAGGGTGAAAAAAGATGTATCAGGATTTACCGATTCAGGATATTTACGCAAGAGAAATTTTAGACTCCCGGGGCAATCCGACGGTAGAAGTGGAGATACTTGCCGGGGAGAAAATCGTGGGAAGAGCAGCGGTTCCATCCGGCGCATCAACGGGAAAATTTGAAGCAGTAGAGCTTCGTGACCGGGAGAAGCGGTATGGAGGAAAAGGGGTAGAGCAGGCGGTGCGTCACGTCAATGAAGAAATCGCCGAGGCTCTGATTGGAAAAAATGTGTTGGCACAAACGGAGATCGATCATATTTTAAAGGAACTCGACGGCAGCATTGACAAGCATAATCTGGGGGCAAATGCAATCTTAGGTGTCTCGCTGGCTGCGGCAAAGACCGCTGCGGCTGCACTTAGGATTCCGCTGTATGACTATCTTGGAAATGTAGGAGAAAAGGTAATGCCTATTCCTATGATGAATGTGTTAAACGGCGGTGCTCATGCGGACAATAATCTGGATATTCAGGAGTTTATGCTGGTTCCTTATGGACCGGACAGCTTTAAAGAAAGATTGCGCATGGGGACAGAAATTTATCACGTACTGCGAACACTTTTGAAGCAAAAAGGATTGACTACAGCTGTCGGGGACGAGGGCGGATTTGCACCGGAATTGAGAGATTCCAGAGAGGCGATTGAATTTCTGATCGAGGCAGCACATCAGGCGGGATATCAGCCGGGAAAAGATGTAGGGATTGCTTTAGATGTGGCGGCTTCAGAAATTTACCGGGCAAAAGAACAGCGGTATTATTTTGTGGGGGAAAGCAAAAAGAGCGGGAAAAAGATCGCGAGAACATCGGATGAGATGATGGAATACTATGAAAGATTGATTCTGGATTATCCAATCTATTCCATTGAGGATCCGTTGGATGAGGAGGATTGGGATGGCTGGAGCAGACTGACAGCAAAAATTGGGGAGAAAGTACAGCTTGTGGGAGACGATCTGTTTGTGACCAATCCGGAGAGAGTCGCATTGGGGATAGCAAAAAAAGCAGCTAATTCGGTGCTGATCAAGGTGAATCAGATCGGGACACTGACAGAGGCGGCAAGAGCGGTGGAACTGGCGCATCAGGCAGGGTATCGGACGATTATGTCTCACCGATCTGGTGAAACGGAAGATACCACGATCGCAGATCTGGCGGTGGCATTTCATACCGGACAGATCAAAACCGGTGCACCGTGCCGCTCGGAACGTGTGGCAAAATATAATCAGTTGCTTCGAATTGAAGAAACATTGTGGAAATCCATGTGATGAGAGGACCATTCCGGAGAGAGTGAGAGATCTTTTTCCGGAGTGGTCATTTTATTTTACAAACTGTACATATTTGATATTGACAGTAATTACAATTTGAGATATACTGTACTTACAAGGTAAGTACAGATATGACAGAAGGAGTGATGAAGTGGAAATTATTTTAAGTAATGCCAGTCCGAAACCAATCTATGAGCAGATCACTTCCCAGATAAAAGCCATGATCATGAACGGAGAGCTGAAGGCAGGAGACCCGATGCCGTCCATGCGAAAGCTTGCAAAGGAGCTTCACGTCAGTGTGATCACGACACAGAGAGCTTATGATGATTTGCAAAAGGACGGATTTATCGTGACAGTTCCGGCAAAAGGAACCTTTGTATCTGCACAGAACCAGGACTTTATCCGGGAGGAGAACAGAAGACGGGTAGAACTGCTTTTAACAGATGCGGTAGAGCTGGCAAAGGAAAATGGAATTGAACTTGAGGAATTGAGAACGACATTAGACGTATTGTATCAAGAGGAGGATGTGTGATGGAATTTGCACTGGAAGTCAAAGGACTGCGTAAAACATACAAAGAATTTGGATTAAAAAATATTTCGATGAAATTGCCCAAGGGCTGTGTGCTCGGGCTGATCGGAGAGAATGGCGCCGGAAAATCTACTCTGATTAATGCGATTCTCGGGCTGATTGAATGCGACTATGAGTCTTTAAGGATTTTTGGACAAGAGTATGCAGGAAATGAAAAGCAGATCAAAGAAGAGATTGCGGTGATCTTTGACAAGACCTGTTATGATCTGAATTTTACACCGCTGTTTATCGGAAAGATATTGAGTAATGTGTATTCCAACTGGGATATGGAAAAATATCATATGTATCTGGATCGGTTTGAACTGCCGAAGAAAAAGAAATTAAAAGAATTTTCCAAGGGAATGAAGATGAAAATGGAATTTGCCGCAGCCCTAAGCCACGATCCGAAGCTTCTCATTCTGGATGAGGCGACAAGCGGTCTGGATCCGGTATTCCGGGACGAGATTCTGGATATTCTCAGAGAGTACACAGAGGATGAAGAACATACGATTCTGATGTCCTCTCATATTACCAGTGATCTGGATAAGATTTCGGATTATATCGCATTTATTCATGATGGGGAGTTGTTGTTTACAAAGACCTATGATGAGCTTCAGGAAAATTACGGCGTCTTAAACTGTGGACAGCGGATCTTTGACGCACTGAACCGGGAGGATATTGAGGCATACAGAAAGGATACCTATGGATATCGGGTTCTGGTCAACAATAAGCAGGGAATCCGGAAGGTATTTTCAGATCTGGAGATTGAACAGGCAACGATCGAAGACGTGATGCTGTACTGCGTGAGAGGAGAGAAAGTGGCATGAGAGGGATTATTTTAAAAGATTTATATGAGGGATTCTGTATTAAGAAGAATCTGATCAACTGGCTGGCTTCTATGATATTTACGTCTGCGCTGACAGCGATCAGTGAATTTATGAGAGGTGCCTATGGATTTTTGCTGATTGTAGTACTCCTATTTCCTGTGATGGGAAGTACACTGCTTCAGATGACGGTGGAACAGGATGAAAAGGCAGAATTTGACCGGATTCAGCTCACCTATCCGCTGAGCAAAAGCGAGATTGTTCTGTCCAAATATCTGGGCGGTCTGATCGTACAGGGAGGTATGACACTTTATTCATTTGTGTTTGTATTGATCTATGTGTATGGATATCGGACGATCACCCTGGAAGACGCACTTCCGACATGGGGAATCGGTGTAGTCGGAGGTGTGATTTACTTTGCAGTGAGCTATGTAGCATATTTCTGGCTTGGTAATTTGAAAGGTGTGATTTTTACATTTCTTGCGATGGTAGGACTTGTAATTGCGTTTTTGCTCAGCGTGTTTAATATCGGGCTGGAGGAAATCATGCAGGTGGAAAAAAGTATTTGGATCATTGGTTGTCTGGTGATGGCAGCAGTGTTGATGGTGATCAGCTACTTTCTATCTCTGAAAATATACACAAAAAAACATTCTTGAAATAGTTATTTTGCACAAAATATTTATGCAGAAGAAATGTTGACATGTAAACAATATAAATAATAGAATAAATAAGAACAAAACCTATTTGCAGCAGAGACAGGACTGGTTTTTCGTGCAGATAGGTTTTTATTATGTATTAAGAAGGGGAAAAGATGCGGATAGACAGGATATTGAACAACAATGTCGTGATCATAAAAGATGAGAATGGAGAAGAGCAGGTTGTCTGCGGAAAAGGAATCGCCTACAAGAAAAAGGCGGGAGACCTTTTATCAGAAAAGCTGATCAACAAAGTGTTTGTTTTGAAGGACACTGCTCAGAAACAGCATTTTCAGGAGATTATCTCTGAGATTCCTATGGAATATATTCAGATCACGACAGAGATTGTGGAGATGCTCACACAAACACTGGAAAGAAAACTAAATGAAGCAATCTATATTTCATTAAGCGACCATATTTATATGGCAATCACCAGATATCTGGACGGTGTTGTGGTGAAGAATTCCATGCTGTGGGATATCAAGCGTTTTTATGAGAAAGAATATCAGGCGGCGAAGAAGGTCTGGAAGATGATCAATCAGACGTTCAAGGTAGAATTACCGGAAGATGAGATTGGTTTTATTACCCTGCACATTGTCAATGCAGAGATGGACAATGAGAACTTAAAGCAGACGATGGAAGTCACAAAGCTGATGCAGGAGATTTCCAATATTGTCCGTTATTATTTTTCCGTAGAGTTTAATACAGAATCGGTTTATTATTATCGTTTTATTACCCATTTGAAGTTCTTTGCACAGCGTCTTCTGACAGATAAAGAGTATGAAGACGATCAGGACAACGAACTTTTCAATACAATTCGGCAAAAGTACCGCACTTCTTATAAGTGTGTGGAAAAAATCGCAGAGTTTATATCGCGTAAATATGAAAAGGAACTTTCAGATGAAGAAAAATTATATCTGACCATTCATATTGAACGCGTTATATATAAGAGCAGAGATTAGCGAATCATCGGAAGCGCGCACAGATGAGGAGTGTTTCTGCTTTGTCAGGATGGTAACATTAAGTTGGCTACACCTTTATACAATGAAAACTGTATATAAGGAGGATGACATGGGTAAATACTCAAGTTTAGCCGCAGACATTATTAAAAATGTCGGTGGAAAAGAAAATGTTGAAAGTTTAAGACACTGCGTTACAAGATTAAGATTCCGTCTGATTGATGAATCCATCGCAAATGATGAGGTCATCAAAAATATGGACGGTGTGGTGACCGTGATGAAAGCCATGGGAGAATACATGGTAGTCATCGGGGAGCACGTGGCGGATGTATACGATGAAGTATGCAGCCAGCTTGGCTTAGACGCCATGCAGGCAGAGAACAAAGAACAGAAAAATGCGAAAAAGAAGAGTCCCCTCGAGAAAGTTCTGGGAACAATCATGGGTGGTATGGGACTGACTCTTCATCTGCTCTGTGCCTGCGGTATTATCAAAGGGCTGTTAGTCCTTCTGACATTTGTCGGAATCAAACCGACAGATGGAATTTATATGCTGATGAATGCAGCAGGAGACTGTTTCTTCTATTTCCTGCCGCTGATTCTTGGATTTAACTTTGCAAAAAAATTCCAGATCGATCCATTCTTCGGACTGATCCTGGCAGCTGCAATGTGTTATCCGGCAATTCAGAATGTAGACATCAATTTATGGGGATATGTCGTAAATACGACCTATACTTCTACATTCCTGCCGATTTTATTTGGTCTTCTGGCAGCAGTTCCGCTGTATAAGTGGTTTGACAAAGTGCTTCCGAAGATGATCAAAGGTTTTATGACACCGATGCTTACATTGATCATTATTTTCCCGCTGACCTTTATTGTGATCGGACCTCTGGCAAATATGATCGGTGCGGGACTTAATGTTGTTCTCACAAGTATCTGTGAATTCTCACCGCTGCTTGCAGGACTGATTCTGGGCGGATGCTGGCAGATTTTTGTATTGTTCGGTATCCATGGTGTTCTTACAATTTTTGCGTTTATGGATCTGCTCGCAGGAAATCCAAGCCAGCTGCTGGCATTTTCCTACGGTGCATCCTTTGCTACATGCGGAGTTCTGCTCTCAATCATCTTAAAGACAAAAGATGCAAAACTCAAAGAAGTGGCACTGCCGTCCTTTATTTCTGCAATCTTCGGAGTGACAGAGCCGGGAACTTACGGTGTGACACTTCCTCGTAAGAAGATGTTTGCCATCTGCTGTATCGGTGGTGCTGCAAGTGGTGTTGTAGTTGCACTCAGCAACCTGGCGATGTACAGCTATGCGGGAATGGGAATCATCGGTCTTCTTGGATTTGTCAATCCGGACGGACCGAACTTTATCGGAATCGCATTATCTGCGATCGTTCCGTTTGTGGTATCTTTTGTTCTTGGTATGCTGGTTTACAAAGATTCCGATTATGAATATTTGAATGATGTAGTAGAAACAGACATCAAGTCAGTGTCAAAAGAAGAGAAGACGGAAGAGAAAAAAGAAGCTGCTCCGGCGCTTTTAAAAGAAAAAGAGATGCTCGCAATGCCGGCAGACGGTATGATCAAGCCACTTTCCGAAGCGGCAGATGAGGCATTTGCGAATGAAGCGCTTGGAAAGGGTTGTCTTGTAATCCCGGAAAATGGAAATGTATATGCACCGTTTGACGGTACTGTACGTGTGCTGTTCCCGACAAAACATGCGATCGGGCTTGCCAGTGAGGGTGGATGTGAAGCGCTCATACACATCGGAATCAATACGGTGAATCTGGATGGAAAATATTTCGAAACTCATGTACAGCAGGGAGACTGCGTGAAAAAAGGGCAGCTTCTTGTATCCTTTGAGAAAGAAAAAATCGAACAGGAAGGTTACAGCTGTGAGATTCCTGTGATCATAACAAACACGGATGAGTATTTGGATATTGTAGAAAAAGATCATGACCGCCATGTACATGGTGAGGACATGCTGCATGTGATTCGATGAAAGGAGTAAAAGAGCAATGAGTTTTCCAAAGAATTTTTACTGGGGCGGCGCTACAGCCGCGAACCAGTGTGAAGGCGGCTGGAACGAAGGTGGAAGAGGACCGGCCAAAACAGATGTGACAACAGGTGGTTCCGCAAAGAAATCAAGAGGGATCACGTACCGCATGCCGGACGGAACAGAAGGCATGGTGGGCGGATTTTCCCGGATACCGGAAGGTGCATCCTATGCAGTGCTGGACGGATATTATTATCCGAACCACAAGGCGATTGATTTTTATCATCATTATAAAGAAGACATTGCATTATTTGCAGAAATGGGATTTAAGATGTTCCGTATGTCGATTTCCTGGTCCCGGATTTTCCCGAAGGGAATTGAAGAGGAGCCCAACCGTGAGGGAATCGAATTTTACCGGAATGTATTTACAGAACTGAGAAAATACGACATCGAGCCGCTTGTGACGATGTGCCATTATGATACACCACTGTATCTGGAGGAAGTGTTAGGCGGATGGACGAACCGTCAGTTGGTGGATGCGTTTGAAAAATATGCAAAAGTGATCTTTGAAGAATATAAAGGACTGGTCAGATACTGGCTTACATTCAATGAGATCAACAGTCAGCTGATGATGAAGAATTTCGTTCCGAATGCTCCGAAACAGATGCTGGAAAATGCGTATGCAGGACTTCACAATCAGTTTGTGGCAAGCGCCAGAGCGGTAAAGCTTGCTCATGAGCAGTATCCGGAATATGTGGTAGGATGCATGATCGCAGGTATGACGACATATCCGCTGACTTGTGATCCGCAGGATGTTCTGCGTGCACAGCATAAGATGCAGGAAGATTTCTATTACAGCGGGGACGTGATGATCCGCGGACATTATCCGGTATTTGCGAAGAGAATGTGGAGAGAAGACGGCGTGTCATTTGAAGTCCCGGAAGAGGATTTGGAGATTTTAAAAGAAGGAAGAGCCGATTTCTTCAGTTTTTCCTACTACAGCACAAGCTGTGAGACGACACATACAGATGCACCAAAAGACGGGGCAGGCAATCTGGTACTCGGATATAAAAACCCATACATCCAGTATTCTGACTGGGGATGGGGTATGGATGCGGACGGACTGCGATACATTCTGAATGAGATCTATGGACGTTATCAGGTGCCGATTATGATTGTAGAAAACGGACTCGGTGCGATTGATACTGTAGAAGCGGATGGAAGCATCCATGATGACTATCGTATCGCATATTTGAAGGATCATGTCAGAGCAATGTCAGAGGCAATCGATGACGGAGTAGAACTGATCGCATTTACACCGTGGGGATGTATTGACCTTGTCAGCGCATCTACCGGAGAGATGAGAAAACGATATGGCTTTATCTATGTAGATATGGATGATGACGGAAACGGATCTATGGAAAGAAGCAGAAAAGATTCTTTCTACTGGTATAAGAAGGTCATTGCATCCAACGGAGAAGAATTAGAATAAGAGACAGGGGACTATTCGAAAGAGTAGTCCCTTTTGTGTAAAAGGTTAAAAATCTGCCACATTTTTCTGAAACAGTAAAATAATGACATAAAGTAGTAGTTTTGTAAATTTACTTTCCGAATTGATTATGTTATAACCATTACAAATCTTCAGTTTAAGGTGAAGAAGGAGGTTAAGAGAGGTATAGTCAGTAAGATTTTATTTTAAATTTTGAGAGGAAAAAGGGTATACATGAAAACAAGGAGAAAGAAACAGACAAAACGTGTTCTGGCCAGTGCACTGGCAGCAGTGGTTGCAGCATCTGCAGTTCCGGTTTCCAATTCAGTCGTTCATGCAGAAGAATCTCAGGACAGGAGCGAATTAAAGCTGAGATATACAAGCGCAGCACCGGATAGTTATGATGGATGGGAAAAATGGTCTCTTCCAATCGGAAACAGTGGAATCGGGGCAAGTGTATTTGGTGGTGTGCAGACAGAGCGTATTCAGTTGAATGAGAAGTCACTCTGGTCCGGCGGACCAAGCGAAAGCCGTCCGGATTATAACGGAGGAAACCTGGAAGAAAAAGGAAGAAACGGACAGACAGTAAAAGAGATTCAGCAACTGTTTGCTAATGGGGACAATGATGCAGCAAGCAGTAAGTGTGGAGAACTGGTAGGTTTAAGTGATGATGCAGGAGTAAACGGATACGGATATTATCTGAGTTACGGAAATATGTATCTGGATTTTAAAGGTATCTCGGACAAAGACGTTGAAAATTACGAGAGAACACTGGATCTGAATACGGCAATTGCCGGAGTTGAGTATGATAACGGGGATACACATTATACTCGTGAGAACTTTGTAAGTTATCCGGACAATGTACTTGTGACACGACTGACTGCGGAAGGTGGCGATAAGCTGAATCTGGATGTCAGAGTGGAGCCGGATAATGAAGCAGGCGGTGGAAGCAACAAAAATACAATACAGGCGCAGTCTTACCAGAGAGAGTGGGAAACAACAGTTAAGGATGCGCTGATTTCCATCGACGGACAGCTGAAAGACAATCAGATGAGATTCAGCTCTCAGACAAAGGTTCTGACAGAAGGCGGAACAACAGAAGACGGAGACGAAAAGGTCACAGTCAAGGATGCAAAGGCTGTTACGATTATTACATCGATTGGAACAGATTACAAGAATGATTATCCGGTATATCGCACAGGGGAAAGCCAGGAGCAGGTCGCTTCCAGAGTGCGTGCTTATGTAGATAAAGCAGCAGATACTGTAGTAAATGATTCTTATGATACTTTGAAACAGGCACATGTGGATGATTACTCTTCTATCTTTGGCCGTGTCAATCTGGATCTTGGACAGGTTCCTTCTGAGAAGACAACAGATAAACTGTTGAAAGCTTATAATGATGGTTCAGCAAGCGAGCAGGAGAGACGCTACCTGGAAGTGATGCTGTTCCAGTACGGCCGTTATCTGACAATTGAGTCTTCCAGAGAGACACCGGAAGATGATCCGTCCAGAGCGACACTTCCGTCTAACCTTCAGGGAATCTGGGTTGGAGCGAACAGCTCAGCATGGCATTCTGACTATCATATGAATGTTAATCTGCAGATGAACTACTGGCCGACCTATTCTACGAATATGGCAGAGTGTGCGCAGCCGTTGATTTCGTACGTAGATTCTTTAAGAGAACCAGGACGTGTTACTGCAAAAATTTATGCAGGTGTGGATCAGGGATTTATGGCACATACCCAGAACAATCCGTTTGGATGGACTTGTCCGGGATGGTCATTTGACTGGGGATGGTCACCGGCAGCGGTACCGTGGATTCTTCAGAATTGCTGGGAATACTATGAATTTACAGGTGATGTATCCTATATGCAAAATTACATCTATCCAATGATGAAGGAAGAGGCAATTTTCTACGATAATATTTTGATAGATGATGGAACCGGACATCTGGTATCTTCACCAAGTTATTCACCGGAGCATGGACCAAGAACGGCAGGTAATACTTATGAGCAGACACTGATCTGGCAGTTATATGAGGATACTATCAAAGCAGCAGAAACTCTTGGTGTTGATGCGGATCTGGTGGCAACATGGAAAGATCATCAGTCCAGGTTAAAAGGACCGATCGAGATTGGCGATAGCGGACAGATCAAAGAGTGGTATGAAGAAACGACTGTAAACAGTATGGGACAGGGATACGGGCACAGACATATTTCCCATATGCTGGGACTTTTCCCGGGAGATCTGATCTCATCTGATACACCGGAGTACTTTGAGGCAGCAAGAGTGTCCATGAACAACCGTACAGATGAAAGTACCGGCTGGGGAATGGGACAGCGAATCAATACATGGGCAAGACTGGCAGATGGAAACCGTGCATATAAGCTGATCACAGATTTGTTTAAAAACGGAATTATGACCAATCTCTGGGATACGCATCCGCCATTCCAGATCGACGGAAACTTTGGGATGACATCAGGTGTTGCAGAGATGCTTCTGCAGAGCAACATGGGATATATCAATATGCTTCCTGCACTGCCGGATGCATGGGCATCAGGAAGTGTCAGCGGACTGGTTGCACGCGGAAACTTTGAAGTATCCATGAACTGGAAGAACAAACATCTGACAAGCGCAGAGATTCTTTCAAATAACGGAGGAACAGCAACTGTTCAGGTTCCAAATGCTTCCTTTGCAACAATTACAGATGCAAATGGAAATGTTGTAGATGTAAAAGTAGAATCTCAGGACAGAGTTTCCTTTGAGACACAGGCCGGACAGACGTATTATGTCAAAGATGTTCCTGTGAAAGGGGAGGCACCGACAGGATTATCTGCAAAACGTACAGATGATAATACAGGAAAACTGACATGGGATGAAGTCAAGACGAAAAAAGACAAAGACATTACTTACAATGTATATCGTCAGATTGAGTCCGGAGACGTACAGAAAATTGCAGGCGGTGTAGAAAAAACAGAATACATTGATAAAAATGCAGATAAGGCATTGGGTACGATCCGATATCAGGTATCAGCAGTAGTCGATGGCAAAGAGACAAAGCTCAGTGAAAAAGTAGAGCTGACAGAGCCGCTTGGAGCAGGAAAGATTGATAATAAGGATCCGCATATTGTGTATACAGGTGCATGGGGTGACTGGGACACAGCAAACGAAGGCAACTACAAGGATACGATCAAGTATCTGAACAAACCGACAGGAAAAGAGACTGTAGAACTGGAGTTTGTGGGAACAGGCATCGAAGTGATTACTTGTACAAATACAGACCGTGGAAAATACGAAGTATTTATTGACGGAGAGTCTTGCGGAAAGGTAGATACATACAGTTCTACTACAAAACGTCAGCAGGTTGTATTTAAAAAGGATGATCTGAAGCATGGTACACATACATTAGAGCTGAAAGTGCTCAATGAAAAAGTAGATGCAAGTTCTGGTACAAAAGTAGAACTGGATGCTCTGAATATTCTGGATAATACGATCACACTGCCGGAGAAAGTAGAAGTATCTACAGTTTCCGGAATTACAACGATCGGAAAAGAAGGCACTGTACAGATGCAGGCAAAAGTAACACCGGGAGATACAAAAGACAAGAGTGTTACATGGACTTCTTCTGATACAAGCATCGCATCCGTAGATGAAAACGGACTGGTGACAGTTCACAAGAAAAGCGGAGAAGTGACGATCACAGCAACAGCAAATGCCGATTCTGAAGTGAGCGGAAGCTGTAAACTGACTGTGGCACTCTTTGGAGACCTTGGTTCCGGAGAGACGATCGTAGAAGATGCATCTGAGGATGGAAAGAGAAATGATGCGATTAGCTGGAGCGGCTCTGAATGGTCTACATGGGCTGGAGAGCCGGAGAAACATCATGGAAAGACAAAGACAGAAGTTCCTTCAACTGGAAACCAGGCAGGTAAATATTTTGAATATACGTTTACAGGAACTGGAATTGAAGTTTATGCACAGAAACATGCAAACTTTGCAAGTTATGATGTAAGCATTGATGGTGGAAAAGCTGAAAATGTATCATTAGCGGGATCCGGTGGAGGAGATCCACAGCAGAAGATTTTTGAAGCAAAAAATCTTGAGAACAAACAGCATACAATCAGATGCACAATTGTAGCTCGTGACGGAAAAACACAGGCAAACCTTGACTACTTAAAAATCTTCGCACCGGTACAGGCAGCGGAGGTGAATAAAGCGGATCTTCAGACAGCCATCGAAAGCGGGGCCGGACTCATAGAGGGCGCATATGATGCGGACAAATGGGAAGCATTTAAGGAAGCATACAAAGTGGCAGTAGAAGTAATGAATAATGCGGATGCAGATCAGGATGCGGTTGAAAAAGCAGCAGCAGCTCTGAATGCGGCGATGGAAGCACTTGGAGATCCAAATGTTCCGGAAATCGGAGAAGTACAAGGAGAAGCAGTACATGTTGAAAGTTCAGCTGTGATTCTGGAATGGGGTCAGGTAAAGGGTGCAGCATCTTATCTTGTAAAATGGAATGATCAGGAAGTCAAGACCTCAGATACGCGAATCCGGATTGAAGGATTGGAATCGGGTGTGACTTATGACTTTAACATTTTTGCGCTGAATACAAAAGATGTGCCGTCTGAAAATGCGATTGAAATTCACGGAATTACAACAACAGATGTGGTAAAACCGGGAGTCGCTACAGAAATCAAAGCAACACCTGTTGATGAGGATTCAGCAAAGCTGACATGGACAGCACCGGCTGACACAGACGTGGCAAGCTATAATATTTATCAGAATGGTGTGAAGATCGGGGACAGTAAGAACACAGAATTTACAATGGATAAACTGGAAGTCGGAACTGTTTATGAGGTACGTATTACAGCAGTAGATAACGCAGGAAATGAATCAATTCCAGCTCCATTTAAGTTTACATTTACAGAGCCGGAAAAAGAGAACTTCACATTGAAGGCAGCAGCGAATGCAGAAGAAATGGGAATCGTGAGTGTAGAACCACAGCAGGATTCCTATGAAGCAGGAACTGAGGTAACAGTCAAAGCAGAAGCGAAGGAAGGATTCCGCTTTGTAAACTGGACAAAGACCGGAACAGAGGAAGAAGTCAGCACAGAAGCAGCATACAAGTTTGCAATCACAGAAAATACAGATCTGACTGCAAACTTTGTGAAAGAAGAAGTGCCAGAAGAAATCTTCCATGTAACGATCAAAGCCAATGACAACAGTATGGGAACTGTAACCATTGATTCAGCAGACGGAAGCTACAAAAAAGGAGAAAAAGCAGAAGTTATCGCAGTGGCAAACGAAGGATTCCGTTTTGTAAACTGGACCGATGCAGAAGGAAACGTGATCAGTGAGTCCAATCCATATGTATTTGAGGTGACAAAGGATCTGGATCTGACTGCAAACTTTGAAAAGATCCCTGCAGAAAAATATACATTCTCTGTTGCAGCAAATGATGAGAAGATGGGAAGCGTTGCAGTAGAACCGCAGCAGGATACCTACGAGGCAGGAACCGAGATCAAGGTGAGTGCAGTGCCGGCATCCGAGGATTATGAATTCGTAGGATTCACAAAGAAAGGAACCCAGGAGATTGTCAGCAAGGAGAATCCGTACGTATTCCAGATCCAGGAAAATATGGAACTGACTGCAAACTTTAAAGAAGTAGAGCATTCCTACCTGATCTATGTAGAGTCACCGGATCCGCAGATGGGAACGGTCACAATGGATCCTGCAAATGAAGGAAACATCTACAAAGAGGGAACAGAGATCACGGTGAAAGCAGAGCCGAAGGATGGATATGAGTTTACCCAGTGGCTGGAAGTGACAGAAGCAGATGGAGAAGAAGTTCTGACACCAGTAGAAGGCGCTCAGGCAGAATACAAATTTCATGCAGAGTCAGACCGTGTACTGCGTGCCGAGTTTAGACTGGCTCCGGTTCCGGAAACATACTACCGTGTTGTGGTACAGTCCAATGATGAGAACATGGGAAGGGTTTCCATGGATAAAGAGGATGGCACATACAAAGAGGGTGCGACAGCATCTGTGAAGGCAGAAGCCAAAGAAAGATTTGAATTTGTGGGCTGGAAAGAAAAAGGACAGACCGAATATGTATCGAAGGATGCAGAATATCAGTTTAAAGTGACAAAGAACATCGAGCTGACCGGAGAATTCAAAGCCGTGGAAGTGCCGCATATTCCGAGTGCACAGGAAATCTTAGATGACATTCTGGCAAACCATAAGATTCCATCAGAAGTGAAAGCGGGAACAGAAAGACTGGTTCTGCCGGAAGT
>ERZ860668.1299-NODE-1299-length-15923-cov-4.020229_pt1 | contig 15923 bp, 16 predicted proteins | sample MGYA00510062_ERZ860668 | MGnify/ENA primary metagenome ERZ860668 (study PRJEB30046, sample SAMN00715258) | human gut metagenome | study: EMG produced TPA metagenomics assembly of the A metagenome-wide association study of gut microbiota in type 2...
CTAATCGCCCCCTACATAAGTTACTACGAGTCATCTTCCCCGAAGTTTTAATGGAGTATTTCGAGATCTCGGGTTGGCATGACGACTCTGTGAAAATCGAAGTTTGGCTTGATGAAAAACACTACCTGGAACGTTCAGATTACAAGAGTGGAACTGTGATTTCACATGGTTTTACTGATGAGAAAGTGATCCAGAACTTTCCTCTGCGTGGCAAACCTGTTTATCTCCACGTAAGACGTCGTCGCTGGTATGGCAAAGCTACAGGGAAAACGTTTTCTTGTTAGATAAATAATGTGAAAACTGTATTTTTTCTTTGGAATAGAATTAACTTTCAGCCACTTATAAGGTCTAACATATATTATTCATTTAATATTATGTTAGAATTATGAGAAAACAAATTTTAAGTTTACTTGTTGTGTTGTTAATCGGCTCAACAGTATGTATGGCTCAGGATCGTCAAAAAGGAAAAGTTGACAGAGAGAAGCGTATCGAACAGATAATAACCGATCTGGGACTGAATGAAAAGCAAGCCAAGGATTTTAAGGCTGCAATGGAAGAAATGCGACCGACAAAGAGAAATTCTAATGAAAGACCTTCGCGTGAAGAGATGCAAAAGAAGAGAAAAGAGGGAGAAGCTAAAATAAAGAGTATCCTGACTGATGAACAATATAAGAAATATCAGGATATGCGTAAAAAGGAAAATGCAGATAGAAAGAAAAGAACTAAATAAGAAAGTATTTCTTTTTTACTCTTCTTAGCTAGTTTTATTGGCCTGTTATCGTTTCTCGTATATGTTTGGTTATCGTGACTTTAGAGGAGATGATAGGCTATTAAGTATTTATAAAGGTATTATTTATACAGATATAAAGCAGGTTTTTGCTGGCTGATATTCATAAATTTTATCCAAAAGAAGGAAAAAGAATAGAATAAACAAGAAGCAACGTAACACCCTATCCATAAAAATGCTATATTTATTGCAGCTAGAGAGCACTTTAAGTAATGCTTAAGAGGAAAGACGCAAAGTAGTATATATACTATATATTTTCTATTATTAATTACTTAAACACATTTTTTATGGAAGCCAAGAAATCAAAAAAGGCTACAATCGAGAATCAACGGGGTTCTTGGTTGTTGATGGGTTTGGTTGTTGCGCTTGCCTTCATGTTCGTTTCGTTCGAATGGACACAACATGATGTCAGGGTTGCAGCACTATCATCAGATGATGAATCCATCTTTGTTACAGAGTTAGTTCCGATCACATTCCCAGATGAGAAACTGGAACCGCCTCCACCTCCCGAAAATAAGATCGTAGAAATATTAGAAATAGTAAAGAACGATATAGAGGTAGCGGATAATGTTTCTACAGTTGGAGAGGATATGGACGCAACTCATAAGATTGTCTGGATACCGCCAGTGGTGGAAACGGAAGTGGTTGATGAAGACGTTATTGTTGATGTTGCAGAAATCATGCCTGAGTTTCCCGGAGGTACGGCTGCTTTGATGAAATATTTGGGTACAAATATCAAGTATCCGACTATTTCTCAGGAAATGGGTTCAGCGGGAAGAGTGATTGTCCAATTTGTTGTTGACAAAGATGGATCAATTTCAAATCCCGAAGTGGTACGAGGGGTAGATGCATATTTGGATAAAGAAGCTATCCGTGTGATAAGTTCTATGCCAAAATGGAGGCCCGGAGTACAGAATGGTAAGAAAGTTCGAGTAAAATATACCGTTCCTGTAGTATTCAGGTTACAGTAGTTGCTTGAAATAGATGTGTAATGCGGGTCGGTTCCGAAAGGGATCGGCCCTTTTTTATTGAAATCCGACATTCTCAATCGCAGGATACTTATAACATTTCTTTTCTGGATTGCTTCTATGAAATAAAAAAACATATCTTTGCAAGAAGAATAAAAACAAATGTTGATTTTATGAATCTTCTACTTTGTCTTAAAAGACCCTTTATCTGGCTTTCCCGCTTCCGTTACCGTTGCGGATATGGTGTACATTCTCCATTTGCATTTAGTCTGATAACGGATGTGATATATGAAAAGATGCCTTATTATGCTTATGATTCTTTGGAGAAAGAACAGAAGAAAATCGTAGAGGAGCGTGGGTGTAATAAAGGTACACAGAAGGTAAATCGTTTCTTGTTCCGGCTGGTGAATAAAGTGCAACCTGCTACTATTGTAGAGGTAGGTCGTCCTTCGGTGACCTCACTTTATCTTCAATCGGCGAAGCCTTCTGCGGAATATCTTTTTGCTTCTGACTTGTCGGAACTGTTTCTGGATACAGACGTTCCAGTAGATTTTCTATATCTGAACGATTATCAGAATCCGTGTTTGCTGGAGGAAGTCTTTCGGGTTTGTGTACGCCGGACCACCTTGAAAAGTGTGTTTGTCGTGCATGGAATCTGTTATTCTAAAGAAATGCGGGCATTCTGGAAAAGATTGCAGGCTGACGAACGGGTAGGCATTACCTTCGACCTGTACGATATAGGCTTGCTCTTTTTTGATAAAACAAAGATAAAACAACATTATATCGTCAACTTCTGAGAACCTTTGTACGTTTACCTTATATAGATCAATAAATTGGAAGATTATGAAAAAGAGCCTTGTATATACAAAAACCGGAGACAAGGGAACAACGAGTCTTGTTGGTGGTAGTCGTGTTCCGAAGACCCACATTCGTTTGGAAGCTTATGGAACAGTGGACGAGCTTAATTCCAACTTGGGATTACTGAATACTTATTTGCAAAATGAGACTGACAGGAACTTTATTTTGGGCATACAACATAAGTTATTTGCTATCGGGTCGCATTTGGCTACCGATCAGGAAAAAACACAACTGAGAGCCGCCAGTATCATTTCAATGGAAGATGTGGAACGTATCGAGCGGGAGATTGATAAACTAGATGAACAATTACCGGAACTTTGTGCGTTTATTATTCCTGGAGGAAGTCGTGGAGCGGCCATCTGCCATGTTTGTCGTACCGTTTGCCGGAGAGCAGAAAGACGCATTCTGGCTTTGTCCGAAACTTGTACAATTTCCCCTGAAGTGCTAGCTTTTGTCAACAGATTATCAGATTATTTGTTTGTTTTATCTCGGAAAATGAATTTTGATGAACAAAATAATGAAATATTTTGGGATAATAGTTGGAAATGATAGATTTTATTATACTTTTGCCGAAAATATAGAAAATAAGACAGATTAGTATTCACTTTAAATACTCAAGATTATGTATTGGACATTGGAACTAGCATCAAAACTTGAAGATGCTCCCTGGCCGGCAACCAAGGACGAATTGATTGATTATGCCATGCGTTCGGGTGCTCCTCTTGAAGTTATTGAGAATCTCCAAGAGATGGAAGATGAGGGCGAGATCTATGAGAGTATCGAAGATATTTGGCCGGATTACCCTAGTAAGGAGGATTTTTTCTTTAACGAGGAAGAGTATTAATTTATAAATGACCGAACATATAAAATTCCCGATAACTTTATCACAAGTTATCGGGAATTTTTTATTGATGAACATCGTTTTTGGTATTTCTATTTTCTAACTCGTCTCAGAATATTCTGCATTTCGTAGACTATTTCGGGGTGTTGGTCCGCAAGGTTTTCCTTTTCATATTCTCTAACTCTCATGTCATAAAGTTGAGGAGTTTTCAAATTTCCAGTCTCTACTTTTGGGCCCCAGGTAATCATGGCAGGTCCATCGTTTGGTTCAATATATTTCCAATTTTTGGTACGTACAGACATGGTTGAAGATTCTTCTATAATCCATGGGCGATCCGTTTGATCCTTTCCGAGCCATGTGTTTAAGCGGTTCTGGCTATCTGGCGCACTTCCTTTTGGTAATTTTGCATTGATTAGAGCAGCCATTGATGCAAACCAGTCGATTTGTGATACTAAGGCGTCGGAAATTTGCGAACCGGGGATTTCTTTCGGCCAACTGACAATTGCAGGTACCGCCGTTCCTCCTTCAAATGCGCTGTATTTATTACCACGAAAAGGACCTGCAGGACTATGTCCGTTAAGCAATTCCTCAGCATGGTCATCATAACCGTCGTCAACTACCGGACCATTGTCACTAGAGAGGATAATTAATGTGTTTTCTCGTAATCCCCGTTCGTCAAGAGCTGCTATTATTTGTCCCACTGTCCAGTCAAATTGGGCAATAGCATCACCACGTACTCCCATTTTATTCTTACCTCTAAAACGTTCATGTGGAAAACGTGGTACATGTACGTCGTTTGTAGCAAAATACAAGAAAAAAGGCTGGTTTTTGTACTTGTCGATAAAATCAATAGCATGTGCGGTGATGGAGTCGGCTATATTTTCATCTTTCCATAATGCTTTGCCACCACCTTTCATGTATCCTATGCGACCAATTCCGTTGACAATAGCCATGTCGTGCCCATGACTATGTTTCATATTGTACAACAGTTCCGGATGGTCTTTCCCTAATGGTTCGCCAGGGAATGGCTTTTGATAACTAACCTCAATAGGAGCAGAAGGGTCGTAGTTGGCTACTTTACCGTTTTCAATAAACACGCATGGTACGCGATCCGCTGTGGCTGCCATAATATAGGAATAATCAAATCCCAAGTCTCCCAGTGCTGTAGGTAGTGGAGCATTCCAGTCTTGCATGCCCGATTTGTCACCCAATCCTAAATGCCATTTGCCGATAGCGCCGGTGATATATCCGGAATTCTTAAAAACATCTGCCAGCGTGTAAGTTTCAGGTCGGATAATCATACCAGCATTACCTGCTGCCACACCGGTTCCCGGTACACGCCACGCATATTTTCCAGTGAGCATGGAGTAACGTGAAGGAGTACTTGTTGCCGCAGTGGCGTGCGCATTGGTGAATTGGACACCACTTTTTGCCAATTGGTTTACATGGGGAGTTTGTACGTTTTTGGCTCCATAGCATTCGAGGTCACCATATCCCAGATCATCTGCATAGATAAAAATGACGTTTGGCTGCTTTTGAGGATTTGTTTTGGTTTTGAGCTTTTCGCTTTGTGCCGGACCTGTAACCGCCAATAGGCTTGCAACTGGCGAAAGAAAAGCTAATAATGCATACTGTTTCATGGATATATTTATTTATAGGTTTTAAGGTAACTTATACCTTTGTGTCTTATTAATAAATACGTATATTTTTAGCCCAGCACTATATCAAACCCAGTTAAAACTAGTTAAAACGCAGAATGTCTCTTATGGTATCGTAATGAAGAAAATAAATAGGTTCAAATTCTTTTTTATGAATTTTAAAGCAAAGTAGATATTACGTTCTACTGCCTTCTCGCTAATGTCAAGTTGTTCTGCTATTTCTTTGTTTGTCATTTGTTGTTTCCTGCTCATGATAAAAACCTCTTGTTGTCGTGGTGGAAGTAAAGAAACTAATTTCCATATATATTCCAGTAGATCCTTAACTTCAAGTGTCTCATCAGATATAGCAATTTTCTCAGCAACCTCAAGAGCAGTAATTTTCATCGTTATCTTATTCAGACTTTTACGGAAGTAATCAAAAATTGTGTTACGAGTCATAATAAAGAGTAATCCGTCTATGTCTTTGTTTTCGTTGATTGATGCACGCGATTCCCATAATTTGATAAAGACCTCTTGTACTGCCTCTTTTATTTCCTCGTCATCATTCAGATAAATCTCTGAAAATCTGTATACTTTCCGCCAATAATGATCATATACAAAGGTAAATGAGGTTTCGTCTCCTTGTTTTAATTTTGCTAAAACAGATGTTTTCTCCATATACGTGCATAATTATAATTGTTTTGCAAAGATAAGAAAAAGAGGACTGGTTAGCGTTCTAAAGAACTGCTTTCTGATTTTTCGAAAAAAAGTTCAATGCAATGTAGGGATAGACATAAAAGTTTCGTATTTAATATTAGAGACGTTTGTTTTATAATGAAAATGAAAAATGTGAAAAAGATAGATATGAATAAGAAACTATATGAACAAATCAAAGCTTTATTAGCAGACAAACTGGATGAAAAAGAACAAAAGGAACTATTTCATCATCGAGAGTTTGAAGAAAAAATGCACCTGCAATGGAATATGGATCGACAAAAAGAACTTGACGATGAAGTAGGGCGAAAGATGTGGAAAATGGTAAGACAGAAATGTCTCGATTGCCGACAGCAGAAGAAGCATGTTTATATACCATATTGGCTATCTGTGGCTGCCGTAGCTCTTGTTCTGCTACTTGGAGCAACTTGGATGTATTTCTCCGGAAATAAGGTAAATGGGGCGAAAGATGCTTTTGTAGAAGTTGTATCAAAAGAAGGACGTCTATATATGCTGCCTGATAGTTCACGAGTTTGGATGCATCCGGGAAGTTCTATCCGTTATCCGGAGAATTTTGTTCAGAATAGAAAAGTGTGGTTGAAAGGAAATTCCCATTTTGATGTTTATAAACAGGATGGCAAACATTTTATCGTATACATTGATAGGGCTTTTGTAGAAGTAAAAGGTACTTCTTTTTTAATTAATCAGGAACAGGCAAATATTTCTAAAGTCACTTTGTTTAGTGGTAAAGTCGATTTTACGATAGTAGGTACTGAGCATATTATTGAGATGAAACCTTCGCAAGAATTGACCTTCAACGCGGAGAAGGCAAGCGTGAAAGTGGATGAAATGCAAGGAGTGAAATGGAAAGAAGGTAATTATGAATTTACAAATGTTGATTTAAGTTCATGGATTGAGATTGTAGGAAGAATATATAATGTAAAAATATCATTGGAACACGGACAGGCAACCAAGAATCTGTTAAATGGGCGTCTACGTTACAATGAGTCATTGGAAGAAGCTATTGAAAAAATGTGCTTCAGTACAGGGTGGCGATATAGAAAGGAAAATGGAGAATATATTTTACTTTCCAAATTTGATGATGATGTCGTGTTTGAATATCATATCACGATTCAGGATGATGATTTTAATCTTGGAATCCTGACCATGAAGACACCAGAAGGCGTATTTGAAGTAGATTTTGATGAGGAATAGAAGATGAAGATTACCGTTTATCTTGGTGCAAATGAAGGAAATGTTTTCCGAACGTCTGGAATTTCTCCAGAATAATTTTTATTCTTATGGCGAATATGCCATGGTTGGAACAAAGGGCTATTGCTATGAAGGAAAAGATACGATCGAACATTTTGAAAAGCTGCGCAGCCGGGAAATCGAGCGCCTGAGGGTTTCTTTGGAGATGGCGAAAAAGGCAGGATACCAGAAATTTACCGGGATGATTTTTGTAGAAAATGAGACAAAGGATGTTCTATGCTTTTTCATGTTATAGTAGTAGTTACCAGCGTAAATATAAGGAACGGTTTCGGACAAAAAGAGCGAAACCGTTCCTTATTTGGTTGATAGAAGTCACTCACATTTCTCCGGATCAATTTTCGGCGGCTGATAATGATAGACTTCTTCGTAGGATTCCAGCTCTGCTCTGTTTGTGAGACCGACAGGAATCAGACCGGTGCAGTCCTGCGCAGATGCTGCATTAGACAGATAATCGTAGGAATCGATGATCTTCTGATTGGATTTTTTGCGGGATGAAATATCAGAATGTTTTTCTTTTTTCATGGGGACCTCCTTATTTGATATGGCACAGGCAGAAAAAAGTGAAAATCTTAAAAACTGCCGGCAGGATAAGATAAGTATGTGCTGATAGGTAGAAAGTATGTATGAAAAAAACGGTTTCTGTCTCATTTGGGTTTGAAAACTATGTGAGATAGAAAGAAAGCCGTCTGTTAAACGCATCAGGGCAAAAAATACTTGCATTCTGAGTTTAAGAAGACCATAATAGCAAAGGGATTTTTTTGAAATTATTTGAAATCAGGAATGAAGTAAGAGAGAAGCAGAGGAAAAAGGGAGTTAAAAGAAAATGGAACAAAAGCATATGTTCACAAATAAAATGATTGCAAATCTTCTAATACCGGTCGTTCTGGAACAGCTTCTGAACTCCATCATGGGAACAGCGGACACAATGATGGTAAGCAATGTGGGATCTGCGGCGATTTCAGCAGTATCGCTGGTGGATTCGATCAATGTGCTGGTGATCCAGGCGTTTTCTGCGCTGGCGGCAGGAGGCGCGATCGTCTGTGCACAGTATATCGGACAGAAGAATGTGAAGCGGGCAAATGAATCCGCAAGGCAGGTGCTGTTTATTATTACGGCAATTTCGGTTGTGATCAGCCTGATTTGTCTTGTTTTCCAAAAGCCGATGCTGCGTCTGATCTTTGGATCAGTGGAGGCGGAGGTCATGCGTGCGTCGGAAATTTATTTCTTTTACACGGCACTGTCCTTTCCGTTTATCGCAGCTTATGATTCGGCAGCATCGATTTTCAGGGCACAGGATAATACGAAAGGTCCGATGCTCATTTCCATGATATCCAATGTGATGAACATTGCAGGAAATGCAATGCTGATCTGGGGATTTCATATGGGTGTTGCAGGGGCAGCACTTGCAACTCTGATTTCACGTGTTTTCTGTGCAGTTGTAGTTCTGGCCCAGCTGCGTCAGGACAGGCAGCCGATCGTGGTGCGTGATTATCTGAAAATCCGTCCAGACTTCCGGATGATCCGGCGAATTCTAAGTATCGGTATCCCGTCAGGGGTAGAGAACAGTATGTTCCAGCTTGGAAAGCTTGCGATTCAGTCCTCCGTATCAACGCTCGGCACAGTGGCAATCGCGGCACAGGCAATGACGAGTATTCTGGAAAATCTGAATGGAATTGCAGCAATCGGAGTTGGCGTTGGGTTGATGACGATTGTTGGACAGTGTATTGGGGCTGGCAGAAAAGATGAAGCGGTTTACTATATCAAAAAGCTTTGTATGATTGCGGAAGTGATTCTGATCATCAGCTGTCTGAGTGTATTTGTACTGACAAAACCGATCACGATCCTTGGTGGTATGGAAAAAGAAAGTGCGGATATGTGTATCCATATGACGATGTGGATCACGATTGTAAAGCCATTGGTATGGATTATGGCATTTATCCCGGGCTATGGTATGCGCGCAGCCGGGGATGTGAAATTTTCAATGCTCACATCTTGCACGACGATGTGGCTGTGCCGTTTTTGCCTCAGCGTATTTATGATCCGGGTAGTTGGTGTCGGAGCGATGGGCGTGTGGATCGGAATGTTTTCAGACTGGACACTCCGTGGGATTATTTTTTCGTGGAGATTTCATAGCAGAAAGTGGCTGAAGCATCAGGTGATTTAAAATTCTTACATAGATTTTACATGGCAGATCCTTTGGATTTTACATACCTTTGTTAAGATTCTGTTAAAGGTAAGGAATTTGGAAAGGAAGATGTAAAATGAGAAAGCTGTGGGATTTCTGGAAGAATAAAAAATATGGAAAAAAGAGTATGACAGGATGGTTTCTGCTGACGAATGCATTATTGTGTGGGGTTATAGGTGCAGCACTTTGGGGAGTTGTCAGTCTGGTGGCGTTAAAAGGAATATCCTGGCTGATCATATTTGCAGGATATGCGATTGTTTTCCCGGGATTCCTCGGAGGTGTACTTTTTGCAATGAATGCGGAAACAACGATGGATGAATTAGAGATAAAATAAACTGACAGAGAAGCGGAAATATCAGAAATGGTATTTCCGCTTTTTTCGATACAAATGATGAGAATTGCGAGAGTGCAAAGCACGTAGCAATCTGGTATCAAAGGGGTCAAAATACCTTTTGCCACAACATTAAATGATGTGAATGTCAAAAGTGAATTTTGATTCTTACATCATACAAATACAAATTTACAATTTTTACAGATTGTATAGAAAGAAAATACGGAAAAGACTGGTTATTATAGAGCTGATTTGGTAAAATAAAGACAATAATAAGAAGCAGGTGATGAAATATGGACAGTCAGAAGAAAGATCCGCTCTATAAGAGTTTTGGATACGCATTTGAAGGAATTGGTACCTGTATCAAAAAAGAGCGGAATATGAAGATTCACTGTGCGGCAGCGGTGTTGGTAGTGATTGCCGGAGTGATATTGAAGATCTCATCGCTGGAATGGTGCATCTGCCTGACGCTTTTTGGGATTATCATGGCGCTGGAGCTGGTCAATACCGCAGTAGAAGCGGTGGTCGATCTGGTGACGGAAGAGCGGAAACCACTTGCAAAGATTGCAAAAGATACAGCAGCAGGTGCGGTTCTGATTGCAGCAATTATGGCAGCGATCGCCGGGATTATTATTTTTCTGCCAAAGGGACTTACATTCCTTGGGTTTTAAAGCAGATTGAAATTGTGAAAGGAGATAGACGTTATGGGAAGTTTAGGAGATGGAGTTAAGAAAGTATTACTTGCAGGGATTGGTACAGCAGCAGTAACTGCAGAAAAGTCAAAAGAGGTTCTGGATAAGATGGCAGAACGTGGAGAAGCAGCTGTAGAACAGGGAAAAGTTCTGAATCAGGAACTTCGCCACAATATCAAGAAGACTGTAAAAGAAAATGTCAATGTTTCTGTTAAGACATCTTCACCGGAAGAACTGGACGAGCTGCTTGATAAGATGACACCGGAGCAGATTGAACAGCTCAAAGAAAGAATTTATGAGCGTGAAGCAGCAGTTTCTGAAGAAGAAACAGAAAAAGTAGAAGAAGCTGTAGAACAGGCAGGAGAGACGGCTGAAACTGTTGAAACAGAGACGGCAGAGGAAGCAGCAAAAGAAGTTGAAGCAATCGAATCTGGCAACGAGGACATGAATGAGTAACAAAAACCAGCCAAAAGAGTCAAATAAATATGGTTCCAGACTGCGGGAGATGACAGCAGTCCTCAGAAAACATGGGATTACCGGTGGACTTACCCCGGAAAAGCTCCGGCTGATCCTGGAGGATCTGGGGCCGACTTATATTAAGCTTGGTCAGATCATGTCACTGCATTCCGACATTCTTCCGAAAAGCTATTGTGAAGAACTGATGCGGCTTCATTCAGAGGTGACACCGATGCCATTTGAACAGGTAGCAGAAGTGATCCGCAAGTCCTACGGTTATGAGTGGAACGAAGTGTTCCAGAGCATTGATGTGCATCCACTGGGATCGGCATCGATCGCACAGGTCCACCGGGCGGTTCTGAAGACTGGGGAAGATGTTGTCGTCAAAGTTCAGAGGCAGGGTATCTATAAGGTAATGTCCAGAGATATCAGTCTGCTCCACAAAGCGGCAAAGCTGGTCCCGCCAGGTACGATCAAGGACATGGTGGATATTAACATGGTTCTGGACGAGCTCTGGACTGTCACCCAGCAGGAGATGAATTTCCTTCTGGAGGCAGCCAGTATGGAAGAATTTGCCCAACGCAATCAGGATGTGGCTTTTGTTACAACGCCTCGGCTCTATCGCGAATATACGACCAACCATGTGCTAGTGATGGAATATATTGATGGATTTGCAATCAACGATAAAGAAAATCTGCTGGAAAATGGCTATGATCTGAATGAGATTGGAACAAAACTTGTAGATAATTACATTCGCCAGGTTATGGAGGATGGTTTTTTTCATGCTGATCCGCATCCGGGCAATGTGCGTATCCGTGATGGAAAGATTGTCTGGATCGATATGGGAATGATGGGAAGACTTACCGAGCGTGACCGGGAACAGATCAGCAATGCAGTCAAAGGTGTGGCAGAGAATGACATCGGTCTGATCCAGGAAGCGGTGATGGCACTTGGCGAGTTCCGCGGAAAGCCGGATCAGAGCAAGCTGTATGAAGATATCAATAATCTGATGGCAAAATATGGAACGATTGATATGGGTGATATCGATATTGCGGAAGTTATGCAGGATCTGATGGAAGTGATGAAGGAAAATAAAATTTCCATGCCTCATGGACTTACTATGCTTGCAAGAGGACTCGCCAATATGGAAGGTGTGCTTGCCGAGATCAGTCCGCAGATCAACATGGTTGAGATTGCGGCGGCACGGATGAAGGAGAGCTTTCTGACGAAGGAACAGTGGAAAAAAGAGATAAAGAATGATGCAAAAAGACTGTATCGTTCTCTTCACAAGGCAATGGATATTCCTTCCCTTGCAGCAGACATCCTGCAGGGTCACATGAAAGGACAGACCAGAGTCAATCTGGATCTTCATACTTCGGATGAGCTTTCCGGGTTGCTCAGGAGGTTGGTGCGGAATATTGTAATGGGGCTGTGGGTGATGGCACTTCTGATCAGTTCCAGCATTATCTGTACAACCAATATGCAGCCAAGGTTGTGGGGGATTCCGGCAATCGGTGCGTTTGGATATCTGATGGCATTTGCCATTGTAATGTATGTTTTTATCAAACATATCTTTTCAAAAAAATAAATAAACAGGGGGAAAAGAGATGCGGAAGGAGTTTTATACAGGGCATCTTTTTGATGTATATCGTTATTTTGGAGCGCATAAAGAGGGTGAAAATTTTATTTTCCGTGTGTTTGCGCCATCGGCAAAAGGCGTGTGCGTATTTGGAGAGTTCAGTAACTGGACAGAGATCCCGATGTATCAGGAGGGACAGAGCGGTGTATATGTGTCAGAGCCGATTCCGGCGAAGACTGGTCAGCTGTATAAGTACTGCATTTACACAGGAAATGGCGGAAGGGTAGAGCACTGTGATCCATATGGCTTCCAGATGGAATTAAGACCAGGAGATTGCTCAATCTTAACGGATCTTTATAGTTATAAATTTAAGGATGAAAAATGGATGAAGAACCGGACAGTCGGATTTGACAGTCCAGTCAATATCTACGAGATCCATGCAGGATCCTGGAGAAAAAAAGGAGAAGGGCAGACAGACTGGTATACTTATATTGAGCTTGCAAAGCTTCTGATTCCTTATGTAAAAAAGAATCATTATACTCATATTGAGATGATGCCGCTTTCCGAGCATCCTTTCGACGGATCCTGGGGATATCAGAATACCGGATTTTTTGCGCCGACCGCACGTTATGGAACACCGGATGAGCTGAAAAAATTTGTGGATGAGTGTCACCAGGCAGGAATTGGTGTGATCATGGATTTTGTTCCGGTACATTTTGCAGTCGATTATTATGGACTGAAAGAATTTGACGGAACCTGTCTGTATGAATATCCAAATGCGGCAGTAGGTGAAAGCGAATGGGGAAGCTGTAATTTCATGCATTCCAGAGGGGAAGTACGATGTTTCTTACAGTCGGCAGCAAATTACTGGCTGAGTGAGTTCCATTTTGACGGAATCCGTATGGATGCAGTCAGCCGTCTGATCTACTGGCAGGGTGACGAGGCCAGGGGTGTTAACGGAACGACACTGGATTTTCTGAAGGTGATGAACCAGGGACTAAAGTCCCTTCATCCGACAGCCATGCTGATCGCAGAAGATTCCACCAATTTTCCAGGTGTTACCAAACCGGTTGACCAGGGAGGACTTGGTTTTGATTACAAGTGGGATCTTGGTTTCATGCACGATACACTGGAATATTTCCAGAGTGCACCAGAATACAGAAGCAGAGATTATCATAAGCTGACATTTTCGATGATGTATTATTATAATGAGCGTTTTTTGCTGGAATACTGTCATGACGAAGTGGTACATGGAAAGGCAACGATTCTCCAGAAGATGAACGGAGAATATGAGGATAAGTTCCCGCAGGCAAGAGCTATGTATCTGTATATGATGGCGCATCCTGGTAAGAAGCTGAATTTCATGGGAAATGAATTCGGTCAGCTTCGCGAGTGGGATGAAAGCCGCGAGCAGGACTGGGATATCCTAAAATATCCGCTCCATGATGCATTTCACCGTTATATGATCGAACTGAACCGTATCGGTCAGGAAAATGATGCATTCTGGCATGATTATGATCCGGAGAATTTCAAATGGCTGGACTGCCATCAGGAAGAACGCTGTATCTATGCGATCAAAAGAAAAGGAAAAAATAAGAACTTTATCGCGATATTCAACTTCTCAGACGAAGAACAGGAAGATTACGAACTGGATACCGAAGAAGAAGGAAAACTCAGTGTGATACTGGATACGGACTGGGATGAATATGGAGGAAATACAAAAAAGAAAAAGACATTGCCGGCAAAAGCAAAAAAAGGGACGCATGTGACGCTGGCCCTGCCACCGTTTTCGGGGATTTTGCTGATGAGTTAGGTGATGGGAAAGGGACGCCCGGGGCAGAACGATATTTCTGCTTTCGGGCGCGCTTTCGCTCCGCATCGCCTGGATGTGGTGTCTGACGGGAAGTGGTGGCAATGGATTTGCAGAAGTACTGGAGGTATATTGATAAGGTATAAAGTTTACGTTCCTGAGCAACCTATCCCACTGAAATTAAAATAGTATTTTCCCAGTGCGGCAGCGAAGCGCCTCCGCACAACTTGTACTGGAGCGACAAACGCAAGCACCCATGCATTCGGAATGAACCCCATCGGAAACGTCGGTACTTAGTGAGAGGATGTCGTCAGACATCATCGAACTTAGTATCCGCTACGTTTGCGGACTAAGCGCGAGCGGGGGTGAATCCGAATCCATGGGTGCGTAACTTTGTCAACCACCTACAACTTACAAACTTCCCTGTCGTAAGTCATCAGCCCGTTTATTTCATCTTCGATGTCGGAGAGTTGTGTATATACTGCTCCGCACAATCCCTGTTCTTTGAGGGGGTCGATTTCTTCAGACATAAGTTTATGATAGGCTGCCTGGAATTCTTCCTGTGAAGAGCAGATTTTATATCCGTATGTCTTGCCGGAGTAGGTATGTCCTTTGACCTGGCAGGTGTAGCCTCCGTATTCGGAGATGACGAAAGCGCGGTCAGATGGAGTTACGAACTGCTTTGCAAAGTAGTTATGTTCACTTTTGAAATCTCCCTGCCGTCTGTCAAACCAGCCACTGGCGGAATCGATGAGCCGGGTGTCATCCAGTTCGCGGAATAAGGCAGTGAGCTTTTTTGAATCAAACTGTCCCCAGCCTTCATTGAAGATTACCCAGGTGCTGATGCATGGGAATGCTTTTAGGGCAGTGACAGTTTCTTTGCATTCACGGATGAATTCTTCTCTGCCATGTACATTTTTCCTGCCGAAGAGAGGATGAATCCGGTCACTGGTGTGAAGCTTGAATTTTGGAAAGAGTGCAGGCAGCCAGGTCATGAACGGAGCATTGTAGGTGCCACCGTTTACCATGTCCTGCCAGACGATCATTCCAAGGCGGTCGCAATGATAATACCATCTTGCAGTCTCGACTTTTACATGCTTACGGATCATGTTGAAGCCGAGATTTTTCATGGTCTGGATATCATAGATCAGCGCTTCATCAGATGGCGCAGTGTAAAGCCCGTCCGGCCAGTATCCCTGATCCAGGACTCCATTCAGAAAAAGTGGTTCATGGTTCAGGCAGAAGCGGGGAAGTCCTTTTTTATCCGGTTCGATGGTAAAGGTACGCATTGCAAAATAGCCGGTGACGTTATCTTCGCCTGCCTGTATCTCAATTGTATAAAGATAAGGATCATCAGGATTCCAGGGATGCATATTGTTGACGTCACAGTAGCAGGAGTAACAGCAAAGAGAATCAGACTGATTGGTGCAGATCCCTTTGGAAATCAGACGACCGTCCATGTCTCTGACGTGACAGACAACCGCTTCGGCATCGCTGCATCCGGAAATCGGATGATTTAAAAGAAGGGATACGTGTACCGTCTCTTTTTCATATAAAGGGGTGAGTTCCAGTTCTTTGACATAGACAGCTGGAACCCATTCCATCCATACTGTCTGCCAGATTCCACTCTGGGCGGTGTAGAACATTCCGCCACGCTTTAATTTCTGTTTTCCAACACTGTGATAAGAAGTGTCGGAACGGTCTTCAATGTGTACAGTCAGAGTGTTGCAACCCACCTGCAGAGCATCTGTGATATCAGCAGAAAATGGAAGATATCCGCCGATATGTGAGAC
>ERZ860668.1305-NODE-1305-length-15880-cov-3.620095_pt1 | contig 15880 bp, 12 predicted proteins | sample MGYA00510062_ERZ860668 | MGnify/ENA primary metagenome ERZ860668 (study PRJEB30046, sample SAMN00715258) | human gut metagenome | study: EMG produced TPA metagenomics assembly of the A metagenome-wide association study of gut microbiota in type 2...
TGAAACTTATTAGATGATATAATTGTTATATCGGCTAAAAAATAGAGCGGTGGGCAAAAAGAATGGCGTTTTTGCCAACAGATATATCATGGCTTTATATACATACTGCCTATCCGCAAGAAAAGCGGTGGCTTTGGAAAATATAGAGCTGGAGGGACTTTCAGAGGCGGAGCTTGCTATGGTAAAATTAGAGAAAGTCCGGGAAGTGTTATTCCAGGCATTATTGCTTGATGATGTTAAATTTGAACATGGAAAGATGTATGCGGAGCTATGTACGATTTTACTAATCATTTGATGCATGTTGAATTGAAATTATTGGAACGGAAATGTGTAGTGATGTTATTGAATATTGTTAGATAAATGAATTTTATAAAATACTCCAGTAAAGTTAGACCAGGGAGGTAATGAAATGGGATTTTTGCAAGTACTTCATCAATTTGAAAATGAAATTATAAATAATGTTTGTAAAGAGGTACGACCGGAAGATATGTTGACAAAAACATATATTGCAAATGCTTTTTTAGAATTCGTAAAGAACCTTGAGGTAGAAGAAGATGATACTTATTACTTAAGATGGTATGAAGAAGAACATAACAAAAATAGTAAATTAAGCATAATTGATTTTATATATCATACTGTTTTAGGAATTCAGGATAAGATGGATATATCAGAAGAATACTTGTGTCTATATAATAGTGCGTTAGAATATAAGTCCGTTTTAGAGCAGAAAAAAACTCAATTTGAAAATGAACTTAGGACTCTTGCAAAAGATAAAAAAAATAAAAATAAAATGGATAAAATTATTTACTATAAAAGAGAAATTGAAAATAGACTTAACAAAAGGGAACGTTTTGAACAGAAATATTTGATTGAAAGGGCATGGAGAAATTGTACTATTCCATATTATATAAGATGGTTTAAGAGAGATTTCTCAATGGATATTTATTCGGCTCAAAATGTGGATGTTGATAAAAGAAATATAATATTTTTGGGTGACTTGCCATTAGGAGAGGCTGAAAAAATGATTGCGCTAAAAAAAGAAAATACGAGTAAGTATTCAGAGGCTTTTGAAAACATGATTTATCGTTTGGATATTGTAGGAAAGTCGAAAATAATAGCTGAAGGTAATTATTATATAAATGATAGATTACCCATTATTTCTGCTGCAATAACATTGTTTATGGAAAAAAAGTACATTGCTTTTGTTTATTTAGTTACGCCTCAAATTGAGGGATTGTTCAGAGTATTGCAACAATCGATTAAGGGTGATAGAGCAGACACAAGAGGAATGAAAGAAGTAATTGAAAAAATACATAATAATGAGGATTTTTGGGAATTTGTCTATTTTGCATATGACTTTCCAGAATGGAGAAATAAGATAGCTCATGGAGAGATGATTGAAGTTGACAGAGAGTTTGCTTGTGAAATAATGATGGATCTTTATTGGATTCTTAGAACTATAGATTCTGAAGAGCAAGATTATAGAAAGTTGATGTCATTTTTGAATGATTTCTGTTCAAAACAGGATTTAAAAATGATGGTAGAGTGTTTAGCAAGTTATTTTGCTTCAATAGAAAGTGAAAAATATCTTGAATTACTAAAGAGATTTTTTGAAGGGGAATTTGATTCAATTGTAGAGTGGTACGGGATTGTTGAACAAAAACAAAAATTCATTGAAACTATTCATTCAGAAGAGTTATATTTATTGATATGGAATGATGAGCCATTAGAATTAGAAACAACAAAAAAAGTACAAATGGAAGATGGAGAAATAAAAGAATTTAATGTTATAGATCTTAATGATAATTCTTTGAAGTATTATAGATTATTATCATTGCTTAATGAATATAATTATGTTTCCCTCAAATGGTATAAGAAATATCTTTCTTTCGTCGATCAAATAGAGGTTGAAAACAGAAATAAATTACGAAAAATAGGAATAAATCCTAATGAAATAGAAGCAGAAATTGAAGAATAACTTGATGCCAATCACAAAATCCATATTATAATGATTGAGCACCAATCTGTTCAAATAGATGAATAGAGGAGTTGATAGCAAAATGAATGAGTTAATATATTCAGAACAATGGAATGTAAGTTTAAAATTTTTTATGATAAAGGATATTACACATGGATGGTTGATAAGCTAACAGCGTATAAAATTGTATTGGAAGTAGGCTGTGGCACCGGATATAGCACATTGGCATTGGTAGAAAGAGGTTATAAAGTTATAGCGGTAGATAAGAATCCTGAATGTCTTGAAAAGGCAAAAGCGTTGCTTTAGGAAAAAGGCTATATAAATGGAGAAGTGTCTTTTGTGACAGGAGATATTGTAGTTGATGAAATAAGAAACGAATTGATAAACAAGTTTGAATTTGATGTCGTGATATGTTGGAATGTTGGTACATATTGGAATCGACAAATGATAGAGTATTATCTTCCATGCATGCTTGAATATGGGCTGAATAGATAGCAGATTGCTTCAAATCCAGAATCATCGTATTCGGAATTGATTATTTGGGATACATGTAGATTGGCAAAGGCTAAAGGTGTAGCTTCTCATATTGTTGATAGAGGAGCAGAAGTTATAAATGCAAAAACAGATCCGTATTATTATACTTTAAAAGATGAATTCGGATTTTCAAGTATCGAATATGACAACAAAGTTGCTGATTCAATATCAGGCGGAGGACGAATGCTTCTCAAGGAATTCTGAAAGGTATGTAAAAGATAAGGAGAATCAAGATATGAGCGAAAAAAGTTATCATAGTGATTGTGCAATATGTAAAAATTATAAGGAATTTGAAATGCCATCAGATATTATGGAAGCGTCAAAAAAAGGAAAGTTAGCGCTTTTTTGTGGAGCTGGGATTAGTACAGAAAATAAGAATGTGTTACCAGAATCTTTTTATATGACAATTCAAAATGAATTAGATAATACAGATACTAGTATGTCCTTTAGTGAAACAATGCAGAAATATTGTGATTTGCCAAATGGCAGAAGAAAGCTAATGAAGAAAATAAGAGAGCGGTTTCAATATATACATTCATTTCCTGAGTTGGAAGAGCGTGCAACTATGTTTCACAGAGAATTATCAGAATTACATTTTGTTAAAACAATTGTAACAACAAACTGGGATACATATTTTGAAGATTATTGTGCTGCAGTTCCAATCACCATTCCCGAAGACTTTGTTTATTGGGATGGCAATGAAAGATGTGTGTTAAAAATTCATGGCTCAATTAGTAACTTAGGAACTATAATAGCTACAACAAATGATTATGAAAAATGTAGAGAAAAGCTAGAAAAGGGCATTATAGGCGCTACATTAAAAACGATTTTAGCAAATAATACTGTGGTTTTTATAGGATTTTCCTTTGGCGATGAAGATTTTGCAAGCATATTGAACTACTTACAAGGTGAAATGAAGGAGTTTTTGCCACATATTTATATTGTTACATTGGATCAAAATTTGTATGAAAAAATTGAATATAAAAATTCAACATGTATTGTAACCGATGGGACATATTTCTTGCATAGTTTAAAAAATAAACTAATAGCGGAAAAACTTATTGTTAATAGCGGGATTATGGGTGACATTGAGTTGCAAAAGTATTTAGTTTGTGAAATACACTCAAAAATAGCAAGCATTGATTTTAAAACTTATCCAGAGGTAATATACTGTTTGGCATATCAAGATGGTATTTGTCATGCATTTGACCGATTTATTCAATTATATAAGACTGGAAATTATAATATACCAGGTGTATTGAATGGTTCATTAAAAGCTTATGATAAAATTACTAAGGATAAGAAAAAACAAGGGAATTACTGGGATGCATCGTATTATGAAGGATATATGAATGGATTAATGTATATTTTGTTGTGTGGGGAAAAACATCCAATGGTTAACAGCTTTCCATTATTTTATTTGCCGAATACTAAAGCAGAAATGAATTCTTTTGAATCATTTGAAGAGGAATTATGTAAGGTATCGAAGTTTAAGGGGAAATATCATAAATATGCGATAAAAGTATTAGAGAATTTACTGGAAGCAGAGGAAATCGTAGTACACCATCCACCGTTTTAATATAAAATTATTATATAAGGTGTGTTGAAATACAATAGTAACTTACATGATTTCTTATAGCTTTTGGGTTTTCTAGCAAAAATTTCGGTATTGTTAAAATAAAAAATTATATGGAGAGAGAATGTTGCTTATATGAAAAAAATAGATGAAAATTTTTGTGGCTATATAAAGGTAGAAGACGATACTTATACATATAATGTATTAGATAATATAGTCACTTTGCTTCCAGCACAAAGTGATCCCCAAAAAAGAGATGATTCTCTTTATCGCATAAAATCACACAAGACAGATACACCAGAATATTTATTCGGCGAAGATAATAATAGCATGATTGCAATATTGCGTAATGGAAAATTTATTACAGATTCTATTGGCACTAATGGGGCTATTAGATTTGCAACGCCTATTATTATAAAGGCATTTTTTGTAAAATTGCGTAATAATAAGACGCATTCTGGTACAGTTGAATGGGGGAAAAGTGCAAAGATATATGCCCCCTTGCTTGCTATCGTTTATGCTAGTTTTTTTTAATATATTAAATTGCCAGATGAAGTGATTAAATCCACGTTATTACAGATCTTTTAGGTGTGAAATACGAAAAATATTTAGGCGAAGTGCGTTATTATATAATGCTTTATATGTCAAACCTTTAATGATGCACATCCCTATTCGTAGTCTGCCCATCCGAACTGACTACGATTTGACTACTGTATATGGAAGCACTTTGCATTATTTTGCAAAAAGTGTAGTTGGGGAGAAGAAAAAAAGGATGCCCGGAAAATCAATAAACCAACGAAAAACTCGGCAATATAGGGCATATCAGAATAGAGAGAAATTTATGATTAGAGTTTTATTCATCTGTCACTGTAATGTTTAATGGATGTCGCGAAGGTCGTATTTTTATAGAATCCTTTGAGAAGTAACCAATAATTTATAACTTTGGGGGACCGAATCGGAATAATAGTTACAATAGTGATGTAAAGACGCAGGAATTCTGCGCCTTTTTTAATATAGCAACAGGTGACTTGAAAAAATTCGGTTCTTCGCTTATTTATGTTTATATGATAGTAAGCGCTTAGTTTTTGGGTAACTAGATATTCGCCCTTTTCTAACTCATAATAATAGAAGATAGATTTTTACTCCACTTCTTTGATAGAAAGTAGAAATTTACTACATTTGGAGGTTTCATTATGAGTGATAAACGTGCACCAAGGCGTTCCTTGGATGATTGGATGGAGCTGGTAACTGAATGCAGGCAAAGTGGATTAACAGACGCTGCATGGTGTGAAGCACAAGGTATTTCTCCAAGTTGCTTCTATAATGCCGTTTCCCGTCTGCGCAAAAGAGCCTGTCAGATACCAGATCCGATTGGCAAAGCCAGCACTCTTAATCTTACATCCCACAAACAGGATGTCGTTCAGATTGCTATAGAACCGGAACTTTCTCCGGCAGAACTGTTTCAAGATGAAAGAAGCAGTTCTATGTACCTTGACAATTCACATACGATTGAGATTGAAGCAAAAGGATTAACAATCCGTATGAGCAATACTGTTCAGCCTATGCTTCTAAAAATTTTAATGGATGCATTAAAGGAGCCATTATGTTAGCGGACATTTCCAATGTCGATGCAATCTATATCGTTTGTGGCAGAACAGATATGCGTAAATCTATCGATGGATTATGCGCAATTATTCAGGAGCAGTTCTCTATGGAAATCGACCATTCGCTCTATCTATTCTGTGGACGCAAATGCGACAGGATTAAAGCTATCTTAAAAGAGCCTGACGGAATTGTTATGATCTACAAAAGACTCACCGCCCAAGGCGCTTACCGGTGGCCCCGGGATAAATCAGAAGTCCGGAATCTCACTTGGAGAGAGTTCGACTGGCTGATGTCAGGCATCGATATCGAGCAGCCAAAAGCTATTAAAACCACTTAAACTGTACGGCAAAAAAATACACATAAAAGCACTGGATTTCCTTGAAAATTCAGCGTTTTTCAAGCCTCTTATTGACCCGTTTTCCTAGGAGTTTTCCATGATTTCTGGTATAATAAAAGTATCAAAAACCGGGAGGGAAACGCAGTGGCAGACAGTTCTAAAGACCTTCAACTCCGTGAGTTGAAAGACATGATCAACGATCTGAAAAAAATGATAAAAACACTTCAGGCAACTGTAGATGCCGCTAACAAACGGGAAGAGGCTCTTACTCAGGAACGGGATAATTTAAAGGAAGAAGTGGATCTGCTTCGCAAAAAGCTTTTCGGTTCTTCCAGCGAAAAACGTTCCATGGATGTTCCGGGACAATTGAATTTATTTAATGAAGCCGAACTGGAACAGAATCCAACTATTGCAGAACCAGAAGCGTTGGAAAGTCTTTTGCCTGAGAAAGAGACAAAAAAGCGGAAATCCCGTGCAACTAACGCAGAACGGTTCAAAGGGATTCCAGTAGTCAAAAAATATCTGGATCTTCCGGATGCAGAAAAAGTCTGCCCTGTTTGCAACGCTCCTCTGGTAAAAATCGGTGAAGAATTCGTACGCCGCGAACTTTCCTTCGTACCGGCAAAGTTAAAAGTGATCGAAATATACAGCTTAAATTATATTTGCCCGGAATGTAATAACGATGACGTTACTGTTATCAAAAAGGGAAAAGACGGCCATGCACATATGCTTCACGGTATGGCTGCGGCAGATACTATCGCCTGGGTCATGTATCAGAAGTTTTGTAACAGTCTTCCTTATACCCGGCAGGAAAAAGACTGGGAACAGTACGGTGTTGCTATCACAAGAGCAACGATGGCAAACTGGGTAATCCGTAATACATTGGATTATTTCACCCCGATGTATGATTACTTCCACCGGCAACTCTTAAAAAGGGAATTCGCAATGGCAGATGAAACACCACTCCAGGTATTACACGAATCCGGTAGGCGTGCACAGACCAAATCTTACATGTGGTTATTCCGCAGCGGGGAAGATGGCGGATTCCCAATCATCCTTTATAAATATTCAGAAACCCGTGCCGGGAATAACGCAGTAGAATTCCTTGAGGGATTCAAGGGATATCTGATGTGTGATGGTTACAGTGGTTACAACAAAGTTCCTGATGCCAAACGGACAGCATGCTGGGCACACATCCGCAGATATCTGACAGATGCGATTCCGAAAGGAAAGCAACTGGATTATACACAGCCATCTGTTCAAGGCATGATGTATATCAACCAGCTTTTCCATTTGGAAGATGTCATTAAAGCGAAGTACTCATCCTTCGATGCTATCAAGAAAGCTCGTCTTGAGAAAGAAAAGCCGATAGTAGAAGGCTTTTTGTCGTGGCTTGATAAACAAAATCCAGTCCGTGGATCAAGGATGGATAAGGCAGTTACCTATATTCAGAATCGCCGATCCTATCTTATGACCTATTTGGAAGATGGTCACTGCAGTTTTTCTAATAATCTCAGTGAAAACGCTATTCGTCCGTTTACAGTAGGCCGGAAAAACTGGCTGTTCTGTGATACTCCAAACGGCGCCCAGGCCAGTGCTATCGTCTACACAATGGTAGAAATGGCGAAAGCAAATGGAGTAAACGTCTATCACTATCTAACCTATCTTCTGGAAAAACTCCCGAATGATAGGATGAGCGATGAAGAGTTAGATAGGCTTGCCCCATGGAACGAAGAAGTCAAAGCTGAAATCGAACGTCGTGCAAACGACTCAAATCAATAATCAATCATATGTGAATTATCAAGGTGCTCCGGTTGCAGAAATGTGGCCGGGGATTTTTGTATCCATGTCTAAAATTTAAGCGCTTACTATGCTTTCACAAACAACTTTATACTATATAAATTTCATTTTCCAAGAACCAACCGTTCGCCAATGCTGTATCTCTAACCATTTCTTCATTTTCTGTGTAGGCAACAATAGCTAAACTCTTTTTTGCTCTTGTACAAGCAACATAAAAGAGGCGCGCCGTTCTTGTAATGCTAGTGTCTTTACCATCATGCGCATTTTTTTCATCTGTATCGCTTTGCGCCTTTACTCCAAATAATTTTTCATAACTAAATAAAAATCCCCTCGCCTGCGCATCATCCAAAATAACCATGACTCTAGGAAATTCCAAACCTTTAACTCCCTGATGCGTTGCAAAACGTGTGTTATCAGAAACATATAATGCATATCTTTCCAATTCATAAAATGGAGCTGACAAAGCTGTTCGTAAAGCTGTTATCTTCTCATTTTCATCTTGAGAATAATCAGCCAGCACTTCATCTACACGATTTCCAACCTTAAATAGCCCTGTATCTCTAATGGATTTTAAAACTTCCAAACATGTTGGAACTTTTCCATCATTCCAGAGTTTCATCAAAAGTTCCACCGCTTCCTCAGCTTTTCTCAATAATTCAACTTGATTATTTAATCCAGTTATAAAAACTTCTTTATTTAACAACGGAGAATTTTTTCTAATAATTTTTGCAACTTCAAAATCGTTTCCACTCTGATATGCAACTAACAGTGGAAACACTAGCTTTGATAAAATTGACAATTCTGGAATAGAACCCTCACGTAATGATGTATCAAATTTTTTCGAATTGCTCAAAGGCATATACAACTCAGAAAAGCCAAACCTACTTGCCGCCATATGATGTTCAAGAATCAAACTTTTATAATCTTCTTCATCATTCCATCCGATATCACCAGTATCCTGTACCATCATCTCCGCTACTCTTTTTTCTACATACTCTTTATTATTTGATTTTGAAGTAATAAATAAGCGAACAGTCCCTTCTTCTGCATCGCTTCTTGCCTGTTGTTTTTGATCATCCACAGAACTTCTAATGGAGTTAGCCAGTGTAACAATACGTTTTGCGCTTCGATGATTCATTATTTTAACTGGTTTTACCCAATTGTCCGGAATACACTTAGCAAGATTATCTTTTCCATCATTATAGATTTTTTGCATAGTATCACCAAACATCCCAACTATAAATTTTTCACCATACTTTTCGCATACAATAAGCAATGCATCAATTAGTTCCTTTTTGGTATCTTGACTCTCATCAATTAACAATATTGGATATTTTGATGTTAAAATATCCTGCATTGTCGGTTCTGTTGCAATAAACTCCGTACTCATTTTGATGACTTCGCTATGACTAAGTGAATCATATCCTACATTGTCACCATTAGGATTGTAAGAGAATTTTTGTATGCTTCTAATTTTAGCCAGTCTCTCCGTTTTCTTTTTTATAGTCTCTGCTCTTTTTTCACCTGCTTTACCTCTGCTTGTCTTAGTCTGCTTTTGTTTCAGTTCTTCGATTTCTTTTTGAACAGATTCCATAATCCACGTTTTTATATCCACTTGATAATTCTTTATTAACTCCCACAAAAAGCTGTGTATTGTAGATACTGAAAAAATGGATTTATACTGTAGTCTTCTGGATATTTCATCGCAAGCTGCATTGGTGTATGTAATAACAGCTATCTGTTTACCTTTCATTAATAACTTTTCACCCTGCTCTTTATCCAAAAAGTTCAACGTATTTATAAGACTTCTTGTTTTTCCAGAACCTGCTCCTGCAAATACAAAAAAATTATTTGGAGAACTTGCAGAAAAGCAACTTTCTATCTCCCTATCTACATGATCATCAACATAATCATCTATATAATGATCTTCCAATAACATTTCTTTTGTCATCATCCTATTCCTCTGGATCTAAATATGCTTGTAGCCATTTCAATCCCTCATCAATATATGCTGGAACTATAAGCTCATTCGGATCAACCGCATAAATCAAATCTAATGCAAATTCAGCTTTTTGATCAGATTTTCCATTACGTAACGTATCATATACTCCCTTATGAAACGTTTCAAAAGAATCAGCTATATTAATTCCGTCACTTACACTTTTTATCAAACTGCCTGTATCGTCTGTCGCTATCGTTTTAAAGAGTTGATAATTTGTATAAACCAAACAATCTTCAAACGTGCTTGCAATAGCTTCCTCATCATTTCCCTCATAAGCAATGCTAACTGGTGTTTGATACGCTACTCGAACGGAATATTTGTAAGGTGTTTCTTTAAATATTTCTTTCTTTTCAAAAGGCAGTGATAAAAGTTTATCTAAATCTTTCTCTTTAATAAGCCATTTAGTAATAGTATAGTTACTACTGATAAATCCTTTTCCTCGCTCTGGACAAATGGCTTTATGATGTCCTGTTGCTTCAGCTGAATCTATATCAGCAATAACAAGCGTAGGTATGCACAATTTTTCAATCAACGGATTCAATCTATGAGAATGACGTCCATTTATACTTAGTATTGATATATATCTTTGATATAATTTAGGATATTTATTCCGTATGAAATGCGGCAATAACATATTTTCTGCCGCTCCCTCAACCAAAATCACAGCATCTGCAAAAAATAAATCACAATGTGTTGCCTGTAAATAACGTGTGACAAATTTATCAGTTTCATCGTTTTTTCCAAATACCTCAGATAAATTTATCACTTTTGATGTCGCAATTATACTTTCTGGACCTTCTGCTAAGCGTTTAAAATATCTTAAATCGGCAAAATTGGTTTCTCTTGCAATGTGACTTGAATGAGTACTAATTACTAATTGTGTATTAAAGTTACTATTTTCTTTTATAAATCTGTGATTTGTCAAAACATCATATGCTTTACGTATAAATACTTGTTGTACCTGCACATGCAAATGTGCTTCTGGCTCTTCAATTAAAACAATATGCAACGGCTCAATTGCTCGATCAGAATCTCTCGTCGCTTGCTTAGCTTTTCCTTCACGCATCCAATCATCTCTAAATCTCATTAAATCAAAAACCATAGAAATAAGATTTTGATAACCTAATCCATTATATTTTTCTGGCAATTTTAGAGTAGTATCATTCTTGCTGAGAGTATACTGAACTGCTGCATCATGTTTTAAAGTCTCACTCATAGACATTTTGGTAGTAATTGTAAGTTTAGGATCGGCCATCCCCGGATATCCTAATCCTTCCAACTCTTGAATTGCTGGTCTAAATTTAATAACAAGGTTTTTATCAAATGCTTTTCGTGCTTCTTCAGCGGCATGTAAAATATCCAAATCCTCTGATGATGGCAACTTTTCTGGATCAAGATGTTTTTCATAATAATCTCGCATTTGTTCAGATAACTGTTGCTTGGATCTTATTGTTCCATCTGTATTATCAGGATCTGTAAATCCACGTTGTGCATCAATCATATCCACCTTAATAATTTTCTTTAGTGGATTGTCTATAAAACATTCCATTTCAAAAGGTGTCTCCTGTGGATTTCCCTGTTCTTCCTTCGCCTCATCTAAAATATATGTCTTAATAGAAAAGTACGTATTAAGATTTTTTTCCAAAAACTCACTTAAATTTATTGGATACAGTCTTATTTCAACATTTTCTTTTGCTTTTTCTACTTCACGTGCTGCAAAATAAGCGTCTCTATAATCGGTAAATAATTTAACTATATCTTTTGGGAAAAATGCCAATCTAACACCTAATTTTCCTCCTCGCCATTTTAATGTTGGAATAATGCATGCTACATAATGCATTTCATTACTCGCAACGTTAAGCCATATATCCATTTTAGGCATCAAAGATTCCCACTCTGTAATAGTGGTAGGTTCTTCACAATCTTTTTGTATCCACCTCTCTCCAATTACATTAATGGCTGAACGCTCAGATATTGTAATATCATTAAAAGTAAAATTTCTATCCGCAAGAAACTTTCCAAGTGCATCCATAGCAGAAGTTTTTCCACTATTATTAGCACCAACAAAAAGTGTGGTTTTCTCGCTAAATTCTATATGACATTGCAATAGTTTTCGGAAATTTTGGATGTTTATCTCTAATATTCTCATATCTAACCTCTGTCATTATTTTAATTCATGGATTGCAAGGCAATTTGTACTCTTTTTTCACGAAATACTTTTTTCTTTTCTTCCAATCCGGCGATTACTTAATTTTGTCCATATATTTCTTAATGTATCAACTTCATATTTTGTTAATCCCAAGCCTTCTATCAACAATATTTGATCTGTATAATCCAATACTTCGTCAATCCTGTCATCTCGAATTAGTTTGTCTATTTTATTAACATCTAGCTTTTCTGCATTCTCCATTGGAATTTTTAACTGACGTATTTCTCCCGGTTCAAATGTTAACACTCCACCACCATAACTTCTTCCTGTTATTTCTGCCAATGCCAATGTAAAAGAATTTAAAAAAGCGGCTGCTACAAACTCAGGATTAACTCCATCTAAGAAACGTACTTTATGAATTGTATCTGTGCTTACAGCATTTACATGATTTAATATAATTCGTGGATAACGATTAACCTGCCTTAAAATAAAAGCATCTGGTTCCCAGGATTGCGGAACACAATACCAATTTTTTCTTATTCGGCATTTATATCCTTTATTATATCCTTGTTCTACACCATAATTAATGTATTCCTGTTCTGCTTTACTAAGTTCTGAAAAAGGCAAATTTTTAGGCATAAACATATATACTTTTTTCCCATTTTCAATCAATGTCTTAAAATCACGTTCTGACAAGATAACACCTTTTAATTGCTCTGTTCTCCCGATAACCATACGAGTTGAATTAGCAAGTTGATACTCATCAACTGTATTCCTGTTCAGCAAAAAGAATGCATTTTCTCCGCTTACTAATCCCACATTTATTTCGAATAACTCTGTGGTAAACGGTATCTTTTCACACTCTCTTAATTGCCTAATTAATTTTATTTCCTTGTTTGTCAAATAATATTTAATCCATTTTTCTGTACTATGATTAAGTTCTTTTATTTCATAGTTGTAGAAATTATTAAGATCAAGCTCTTTTAAATCATCCAAATCACTTAATTCAATTACCTGAATTCCCTTATCTTCGGATTTTTTCTCTCCTAATAACAAAATCACTTCTTGTTGAATCTCTTCAAAAACTAATTTCTGAAAAGTAATTAATGTTAATCTGTCAAAATATCGTGCTAGAAATTCTCTAGTTTCTCCTGCGTAATTTACTTGAAATAGTTCTGCTGGAATGACCATCCCCAATCTTCCATTTTCACTTAATGCTAAACAAGACAAAATCAAAAAGGGCAACCAGATATTAGTTAATTTTGTCGGATGAAATCCATTTTCTTTCATGTAAAAAAATGCAATATCTCTCGATTTTTCATCAAAGTCTTGATAGCGGATAAATGGTGGATTTCCTACAATTGCATCATAGTTACTCTTTCCTGTAACCTTATCTCTATAGAATGCAAAAAAATCTTGACATTCAACATTCGTACCATATCTCATTGCTTTCTTTGCTTCATCAAGGCACAATTCTACTCCTGTAATATCTAAATTTAAATTTAGCTTTTCTTGCCTTTCTACTATAGCTTTTAAAAAATTTCCATCTCCACAACTTGGTTCTAATATATTTTTTGTATTCTTATTTATTATCCACTTACAAATAAATTCTGTGATAGCTTGTGGGGTGTAATATCCCCCACGAAGCTTATCAAAACTTTTTTTACTCTTCATCTAAATCCTCTCGTCTACAATTCTCGGCTCCATACAATTTTGAAATTAATCCATCCAATTTGTTATCTTCTATTTGAATCAATCTCTCATATGTTTCTTTTTGAGGTTTTGTCTGCTGTTCATCTCTCTTATTTTTTAATTTCATAAGATTCTTAACTGTATCAACAATTTCATCATGAATTTTCACTTCATTTGAATCATCAAAGTTAATTCTATAGATTGGTAGCTGCGCAACAAATTGTTTTCCATGCGAATAATAATCTCCTCGGAATTTACTTGCTTTGCTCTTTACAATCATCTCTATCATCCAATAATTTAATACTGCTTGGATGTAAAATAGTGATTCTTTCGTATCATCTTTCTTTTCCAATCCATAAAATGGTCCATTTCCTCCACCGGTAAAACAAATTGTTTTAGTATCATATACATAATTTCCTTGAGTTGCCAAAACTGACCAAACTAAATGTTCACCTTTTACAAATCTCTTTAAACTTTGGCTTCTACCAAATTGATACCAATTATTCCCTGACATATTATTGATACTACGTTTACACAACTCTTCTTTAAAGGATTCAAAATATTTCAAAGTCTTAGGGAACAATTGTTTCATTTCATCTATCGAATATAATACCTGTTTCTTTCCCTCTTGATAATATGGAAAAATAATTCTTCTATTTTCCTCGATTTTTGCATATTTTTCTAATTGCATATCATAAATGCACGGTTTAGTAATTGCAGCTTCAATTTCTTGTTTTCTTCCGTTGCAATCAATAAATTTTATAATCCCTTTTTCCTCTGATTTTGGTTCAATAATATATATTGGATCTGCACTTGTTTGCAAACCTACAAAAATATCAGCTAAGGAATCCAACGGCTGGCATTTGTCTCTCTTCTTTTCCAAAGTTTGCACTATTTCATTGGACAAAAAAGTCCATGGTGCTGCGCTAAGATATTCGATAGGATATTCTTTCATTTCAGCTGATTCTGTTGCATAAAACCGATTAATATCTTTAACAAAACCAATCTCAAATGTTTTCCTCTCATTTTTTTCAATAAACAATAAGCACGTATACGTACTTCTTCCTTTAAAAACCTGTTCTGTTCCAAAGTGAATTATTTGTTTAACATATTTTTTCTCTGATAACAATTTTCGTAAAGAAGTACCAGACTTGATAAGCATAAATTTATGTGGAATAATATATCCCATTTTCCCTTTTGGTTTCAATAATTGCAGTCCTTTTTCCATAAATAAAAAATATTTATCCAATAAATCTGATTTTGCCGTTTCATATTTTGAAACTTCAGATTTATAATATTCATATTCATTTTCAGAAAAATGCACCATATTCTGAACCCGAATATACGGAGGATTTCCTACAATTGCATCGAATTTTTCTCCTGCAAATTCGTTTTCCCAATTAAATATTTTAATTTTTTCAACCATTTCCGGATCATTCAATATATTAGAGTTAAACTCTATGTATTTTTCGTCTACAAGACTATTCCCATTTTTAATATTGTTATCTAGACTAGGTAAAATTCGACAGTTATTGTTTTTCGCAAAACTTTCCATTTCATATAGAGAGCTATCTTCTATGAGTTTTATAAGCAAACTAAACTTAGCAACTTCTACCGCCAAAATATCAATATCTACTCCCCATATATTATTCTGTAAAATCTCTCTCTTTTTTTCATATGACAACTTAAAGTTATTTCCCACATCACTAATAAGCAATCCTTTTTGTATCGCCATATCTAAAGAATTTTTCATATAATACTCAATATAACGATTTATAATAAATTCATATGCAGAAAGCAAAAAGTTTCCAGAACCACAGCAAATATCTGCTATTCTATAGCTATCCCATTCCGTAAATTTTTCATCAGAAAATAATGGTGCCAATGTGGTTTTCACAATAATATCTGCAATATTTTTAGGTGTATTTACTACACCCTGAGAATCCACAATCTCTGGTTTTCTTTCTGCAACCACAATTCCATCTTTAATTACTATTTCTTCTTCCAAAAATAATTCATAAATCTGTCCGATAATAAATGGATCAACTATGCTAAACTCATAGCAACTATTCGGATAGTATAACTCTTTAAAAATATCAACGAGTATGCTATCCGATATTTCAAACTGTTCTGCCTCAATCAATTCAAATAATCCAGAGTCATACTTTTTATCTGCTGCTACAAAGACTCTTTTTAACTCTGCATAT
>ERZ860668.1306-NODE-1306-length-15866-cov-8.729492_pt1 | contig 15866 bp, 9 predicted proteins | sample MGYA00510062_ERZ860668 | MGnify/ENA primary metagenome ERZ860668 (study PRJEB30046, sample SAMN00715258) | human gut metagenome | study: EMG produced TPA metagenomics assembly of the A metagenome-wide association study of gut microbiota in type 2...
TCTCCGGACAGATTCAGCATATCGCCGGTATGCAGGAAAGTGGTATCATCATCTCCATTAACAACGATCCGGATGCTCCGATCAATACGATTGCCGATTACGTAATCAACGGAAGTATCGAAGAAGTTGTGCCGAAGATGATTAAGTATTATAAACAAAATAGCAAGTAAGGAAAGATGGCTAATTATTATACAGACATACCGGAACTCAAGTTTCACTTGAACAATCCGATGATGAAACGTATTTGCGAACTCAAAGAACGCAATTACAGAGATAAAGATGAATTCGACTACGCTCCGCTGGACTTCGAAGATGCTGTAGACTCTTACGACAAAGTATTGGAGATTACAGGAGAAATCACAGGAGAAATCATTGCTGCTAACGCAGAAGGTGTAGACGAAGAAGGTCCTCACTGTGCTAACGGTCGCGTAGAATATGCTTCCGGAACCAAACAGAACCTAGACGCTATGGTGAAAGCCGGCCTGAACGGTATGACCATGCCACGCAGATTCGGCGGTTTGAACTTCCCGATCACTCCGTACACCATGTGTGCAGAAATCGTGGCTGCTGCCGACGCCGGTTTCGGAAATATCTGGTCTTTGCAGGACTGTATTGAAACACTGTATGAATTCGGTAACGCTGACCAACACAGCCGTTTCATTCCTCGCGTATGCCAAGGTGAAACGATGTCTATGGACTTGACCGAACCGGATGCAGGTTCCGACTTACAGGCAGTTATGCTGAAAGCAACTTATAGCGAAAAAGACGGTTGCTGGTTGCTGAACGGTGTAAAACGTTTTATTACAAACGGTGATGCTAATCTTCACTTGGTATTGGCTCGTTCGGAAGAAGGTACAAGAGACGGTCGTGGTCTTTCTATGTTCATCTATGACAAGAATGAGGGTGGTGTGAACGTACGTCGTATCGAAAACAAACTCGGTATCCACGGTTCTCCTACTTGCGAACTGGTGTACAAGAATGCTAAAGCTGAACTTTGCGGTGACCGCAAACTCGGTTTGATTAAATACGTTATGGCTTTAATGAACGGTGCCCGTCTGGGTATTGCTGCGCAGTCCGTAGGATTGAGCCAAGCTGCTTACAATGAGGGATTGGCTTATGCTAAAGACCGTAAGCAATTCGGTAAAGCAATCATCGAATTCCCGGCAGTATACGATATGCTGGCTATCATGAAAGGTAAGTTGGATGCCGGACGTGCTTTGCTGTATCAAACAGCTCGCTACGTAGACATTTACAAAGCATTGGATGATATTTCCCGCGAACGTAAACTGACTCCGGAAGAACGTCAGGAACAGAAAAAATACGCCAAACTAGCAGACAGCTTTACTCCGCTGGCTAAGGGTATGAACTCTGAATATGCTAACCAGAATGCTTATGACTGTATCCAGATTCACGGTGGTTCAGGATTCATGATGGAATATGCTTGCCAACGCATCTATCGCGACGCACGTATCACCAGCATCTACGAAGGAACTACCCAGTTGCAGACTGTAGCCGCTATCCGTTACGTGACTAATGGTTCTTACATCGCTACTATCCGCGAGTTTGAGGCCATTCCTTGTTCACCGGAAATGGAACCGCTGATGTCTCGCCTGAAGAAGATGGCTGACAAATTTGAAGCAAGTACCAACGCTGTGAAAGAAGTACAGGATCAGGAATTGCTTGACTTCACCGCTCGCAAACTGGTGGAAATGGCTGCTGATATTATCATGTGTCACTTACTGATTCAAGATGCCAGCAAGTCTTCTGAACTGTTCTCCAAATCTGCACACGTATATTTGAACTATGCAGAAGCGGAAGTAGAAAAGCATACAAATTTCATCGAAAACTTCGACAAAGAAGATTTGGCGTTCTACAAAAAGTAACAAATAATCGACTAAATCTGATAAAAGCATCCTTTCTTACGAAATGGATGCTTTTTTTATTTGTCATATTCTATTATTTTCCATTATTATTCTATACATTTGTCAGTGAGATAAGTAATTTTTTAATTGATGAATGTAGATAGAGATAGAAATATGGCACTCAAACCTTCATATAATGACAAACTGTATTTGCCAGGTTTATCAAACACGGAAATCCTTATATTGGCTCTCGAAGCCTCTCAAAAACTTGAGTGGAATATCGAGGAAGTAACTCCGGAAGGAATCCGGTTTGAAGTCCCGTTCAGTATACGCTCCCATGGAGAGGCAATAACCTTTACCATAGAAAAGGGAAGTGACGGGGAAGTATCCGTTCGCAGTCAGTCTTCTTCCGTACAATTTGTTGATTATGGAAAGAACAGAAAAAATATCCAGAAGTTACGGGAAACAATGGAAGAAATAAAAGCCTCACTCACTCCGGAAGAACTAGCCCAAAGGGCCAAAGATTTCGAAGAAGAGTTCAACCGCCCGCTCACAGAAGAAGAAAAAGCCTACATAGAGGAAGAAAAGAAGAGGAACTCTTTCCTGTCTTTCTTCATTCCCCACAAAGGATTTATAGCAACTCCCATCCTGATAGACATCAATATTCTTGTATTCATTGTAATGATTGCTTCCGGAGTGGGTATTATGTCTCCTTCCACTCTGTCACTACTGAAATGGGGAGCTGACTTCGGACCGCTGACTCTGACCGGTGACTGGTGGCGCACAGTGACTTGCAACTTCATACATATCGGAGCTTTCCATCTCCTGATGAACATGTATGCTTTCATGTATGTAGGACTTCTGTTGGAAGAACTGATAGGAGGACGCCGTATGTTCGTTTCATACCTGCTAACCGGATTATGTTCGGCTGCATTCAGCCTGTATATGCACGGTGAGACAATCAGCGCCGGAGCTTCCGGATCTATCTTCGGACTTTACGGTATATTCCTTGCATTCCTCCTCTTTCATCGCATCGCCAAAGAACAACGAAAGGCATTGTTAACCAGCATCCTCATTTTTGTGGGGTATAATCTGGTTTACGGGATGAAAGCCGGCATTGATAATGCCGCCCATATTGGCGGGTTGTTAAGCGGGTTTGTTCTGGGAATTATATATGTGGTCGGCTACAAGTTCGAGAAACCCGATGCACAGCGGACTGTCTCCATCATCGGGGAGCTTGGTATATTCTGTATATTCCTGTTCAGCTTCATGATCCTGTGCAAAAACGTTCCTCCTCTTTACCCGGAGATACGCAATGAATGGGAAAGCGGCATTGTGGAAGCCTATCTGAATGGTGAACTGGAAGAGGAAAACGAGAACAGTAATCATTCCGCTGTGAATGCTACGGACAATCTTTCCAGCAGGAAAGTTCCGGCATATACGCCTGTCGGCAATGACGATACGTGGCTATCTTATTATGATGCAGCCACCAAATTCAGTTGCCAGTATCCTACCAACTGGATAAAAATAGCAGGAGCAAAAGGAATTATTGATGGTGCGGAACCTCCATTACTCATGCTGGTCAACGGAGGGAATCAATTAACGATTACCGCCCTCACCTACGACACGCAGAAGGAGTTTGAACACATGAAAGAGTTATCACTCACTCTCCCAAGAAATGCACAAGGGGAACCGTCAGAAGATTACCAACTAAGCAATGTCAACATCAACGGACTCCCCATGACAAAGATCACGAATCCCCTGCACATCGGGGCTCCTGATGAACCGGGAGAGGATGTAAAACAAATAGCGTTGCATTACTTTCAAGAGAGCAAGAAACGATCTTTTGCTATTGTCATGCTTGTCTATGACGAAGAAGCTGAAACCGATCTGAATGCCATTACATCAAGTATCCAGATCACCCAATAAAGAGAATATGAGAGTATATATCCAAATCAAACAGTTAGGAAAGCGAAAGTGCAGTATCGAAAAGATTCCTATCGATTTTCCTGTTCCGCCTGTCAATGTACAGGGGTTGATCGAAGCCATCGTCAGTTGGCAAGTCTGCGAATACAATGAACGCTTGCAACAGAGCGAAGTGCTGAAATACCTCACACAGGAAGAAGTGGAAAATAAAACAGCTTCCGGCAAAGTAGGGTTTGCAGTAAACTATAATGGCAAACCTGCCGCAGAAGTCGAAGCCATCACCAATGCTTTGCAATCCTATGAGGACGGAATTTTCCGTATCTTCATGGATGATACGGAAACCGGAGACCTATCCTCTCCCATCCAACTTAAAGAAGAATCTACCTTAACCTTCATCCGGCTCGCTATGCTGTCGGGAAGATTATGGTAATCATTATCCTATAAAACACATTTAAAACGAAAAGAATCATGAGACTGATTTACAATGACGCATTAAATAAACGGATTGCTCCGTACCTGGAAAGGTTAACGAAAAAGAGAACCAGTTTAGACAAAGAGACAATGGCACTGTTGGATGTATTTATGCAATACTTCAACATGGATACCCGGTATGGTGCATACAGCGATAAATTAGAGCCTTGCATCATCTATATTATCCAAGAAGAGAAGATTAAAAGCGTTGCCAATCTTTTCGATGGTAAATTGAACAAGCTACTCCACTATCTATTGGGAGACGAGTACGCCCACCTGTTCCACACCTATCTGAAGCTCAAAGCACGGTGCCCGTACACTCACGGATACTCGCGCCGGTCACAACGGTCGGCAAATCCTCTTCTGCATATCGGCCACGTTATAGATGCACTGACCCAGTTTCTGAAACTGCGCGCCACCGGATTTACGGTTCAAGCCATACTGAACGGAGGAAACACTCCGGAAGAAATAGAAGCATACAAGGATTCGATGAACTGCCAAAACTGGATGGCCGCCCAAATAGCAGAAGGCAACCAGACTGTCATTGAATACCTCAACAATGTGCTGACCAGTGAGAATAACGCCAACCGCCTCAACCAGGGACATCTCCAGGCTATCGCAGTAAGTGGATACCGCCCCTTGCTGGAACTGGAAGGGAAGTTACTTCTGGCAGCCAAGTTACAGGAGGGTCTCCGCCAAGCTATCGTGGAAACGATGGACGAAGGTTGTCCCGAAAGTTATCTCCATCTTTTCTCGGTCATCTGCGACAACGGCCTGCAACGATTTGCTTCCGTGAAACGCGGTATTGCAGTCAGTACGGGTATCGGAGAACAAGACAGCAGCGAACGTATCACCAATAAATATGTAGAACTGATCCATCGTTTTCTGAACGACCGGAAACAAGCACACAGTGCTCTTCAAAGCAAAGATACAATCGAACTCTATCTGGCTTTATGGAGCATCGGATTCTATAATACGGAAGAGATTCAGACGCTCGTACCGGAAATTATCAAGAAAGGTGCTAAATACCAGGTACAGACATTACTTTATTTCTTACGCTGTACGCAATACTCCGGCATGAACCACCGCATCAGTAAAAATGCCTTTGAAAGATGGTATAAGGAACCGTCGGTGGTGGCGGCTATCTTACCGTTGTATCTGTCCGGTCTCTATCTTAGCCGGTACGGAGGGCACAAAGACGCCCCGTCACTCCACGACTATTTTGATAGCAAAGAAGAGGCGGTCCGCCATTATGAATATCTGAAGCAAATCTATCAGTCCATCTCTGCCAAAGAGATTTATTCTCCTTATGTATTCCCTTGGGAAAGCACAGAACTCACCCGTTCGGAAATCGTTCTCAAAATGGCATATATCACCTGGATGACTAATAATTCTGCATTGAAAGACGATCTTTGCAGCTATCTGCCCTCTCTGGATACTTATATGCGGGCAGGCTATATCGGTGTTGTATTAGCTCCACCGACCAGTCCGCTACAGGAAGAATATGTACTGCAATCACTGGGAGACCGTTCGCAAGATGTGCGTGAAGAAGCATATAAAGCATTGTCCGAGATGACCTTATCGCCCGAACAAAACCAGAAAGTAGAAGAGTTACTGCGCTTCAAATACAGCGAAATGCGTATCCATGCTATCAATCTGCTGATGAAACAGCCCAAAGAACAGCTAGCCGACAGCATCCGCCGCTTGCTAACAGACAAGGTTGCCGAACGCCGCCTGGCAGGATTGGACATGATGAAGACCATACACAATGTAGAATTCCTGCAAGATATCTATCAGGAATTGATCCCGACAGTCAAAGAGATTCAGAAGCCGAACCCGAAAGAAAAAGTATTGATAGAATCTCTGATTGGCGATGGAACAGAAGAGAGCGTCACACAACATTATACCAAAGATAACGGTTTCGGTCTGTACGATCCGTCTCTTGAAGTCAGTCTGCCGGAAATTACCCAGGACAAAGGATTCAACGTTAAAAAAGCATTCGAATTCATCTGCTTTGGAAGGGCCAAACTCGTTTTCAAAAAACTAAGCAAATACATCGAAACCTACAAGAATGAAGAATTCAAAAATGGTTACGGAGAAGCACGTCTGGTAGGTAACAGTGTCCTGATAAACTGGAGCAACTACGGAGGATTGAGCGGACTCGGATTCCCGGAATTGTGGAAAGCCTTCTACGAAGAAGAAATAGGAAGCTACGACAAATTGCTGATGATGAGTTTCATGCTTGCATCGACAGGTACCGCTAAAGACGAAGACGACTCCGACGAGGAAGATGAAGAAGACATCAAGGCAGACCAGAAATCAAGTAATACTTTTGAGCCGCTTGTCAACCGGATGTATGCCGGCATCACTTACCGCGGATTGCAGAAAGACCTCCGCAAGATGCCGTACTATGAACAGATGAGTGACATCATCGAAGCACTGGCATACGAATACAAAGATGAAGCCGTCTATCAACGCCTGGCCGTCAATATGCTGCTCCAACTATTGCCTTTGCTAAATACCAAAAACATCTTCCGCCAGTACACCAGTAAGCATGCATGGCTTCGGGACAAACTGGAATACGGAGAAAAACAGGTCGTTTATCCGATACATAACAACAAATTCGTGAACTTCTGGCTCGAAATGCCTCAAAAGCCCATGAATGATGATCTATTTATCCGTTACTTCACAGTGCGCTATCAGCTTTATAAGCTCACCAACTACATGGAGCACACCCCCGAACTAGAGGAAACAGACTCTTATCTTCATGCCACAGACTTCGCCCGTGCCTGGATGCTGGGAATCATCCCGACAGAGGAAGTATACCGTGAAATGATGGGACGCATCAGCTCTCCCAGCCAGATCAAAGCAATCACCATGGTATTGAACGACAACGTTCGTTTCAACAAGGAAAAAGAAAGATACGCCGATATCAAAAACATCGACTTCTCCCTCTTCCGTTCCCTCGCCCAAAAGGTGGTAGACCGGATTCTTGAAATTGAATTAAAACGTGGAGACTCCGAGACACAAGTCACCTCCCTTGCAGAAGAACTAAGCTACGTCTATGGAGCTGAAACATTTATCCGTATTCTGCAAGCATTCGGCAAAGATACTTTCATACGTGACAGTTACAACTGGGGCAGCACCAAACGGGGTGTATTGAGCAGTCTGCTCCATGCTTGTCATCCCCTGCCTACGGACACCAGCGAGAATCTGAAGAAACTGGCGAAACAAGCCGAAATCAGCGACGAGCGACTGGTAGAAGCCGCCATGTTCGCCCCACAATGGATTGAACTGACTGAAAAGGCAATAGGCTGGAAAGGACTGACAAGTGCAGCCTATTATTTCCACGCCCACACCAATGAAACGTGTGACGACAAGAAGAAAGCGATTATCGCCCGCTACACCCCCATCGACGTAGATGACCTGCGGGAAGGTGCTTTTGACATCGACTGGTTCAAAGATGCATTTAAGACAATTGGCAAGCAACGCTTCGAAGTGGTCTACAATGCCGCCAAATATATTTCATGCAGCAACAGCCATACCCGTGCCCGTAAGTTTGCCGATGCTACCAACGGTGCAGTGAAGGCGGCAGATATAAAGAAAGAAATAATAGCCAAGCGCAACAAAGACTTATTGATGAGCTACGGCCTCATCCCATTGGGACGGAAGCCGGATAAAGAACTGCTGGATCGTTATCAATACCTGCAAAAGTTCCTGAAAGAGAGCAAGGAATTCGGTGCTCAAAGACAGGAAAGCGAAAAGAAAGCGGTAAACATCGCTCTGCAAAACCTGGCACGCAACTCCGGTTACGGAGACGTTACCCGCCTGACCTGGAGCATGGAAACCGAACTGATTAAAGAACTTCTTCCCTACCTGTCCCCCAAAGAGATAGACGGCGTAGAAGTGTATGTACAAATCAACGAGGAAGGTAAATCGGAGATTAAGCAAATCAAAGACGGCAAAGAGCTCAACAGCATGCCTGCCAAGCTGAAAAAGCATCCGTATATAGAAGAACTGAAAGCAGTACACAAAAAGCTGAAAGACCAGTACACCCGTTCGCGCATCATGCTGGAACAGGCGATGGAAGACTGCACTCATTTTGAAGAAAACGAATTGCGCAAGCTGATGCAGAATCCTGTTATCTGGCCATTACTGAAACATCTCGTCTTCATCTGCAACGGACAGACGGGCTTCTACACCGATGGATTGCTGATTACAGTAAATGCCGTTTGCCTCCCGTTAAAACCGAAAGACGAGTTACGCATCGCGCACCCCACAGACCTGTATACAAGCGGAGACTGGCATGCTTATCAAAAATTCCTGTTCGATAAATCAATCCGCCAACCTTTCAAACAGGTATTCCGCGAACTTTACGTTCCGACTCCGGAAGAAATAGAAGCCACTCAATCCCGCCGCTATGCCGGCAACCAGATCCAACCGCAGAAAACGGTTGCCGTACTGAAAGGCCGTCGCTGGGTAGCCGACTATGAAGACGGTCTCCAAAAGATCTATTACAAAGAGAACATCATCGCCACCATCTATGCGATGGCAGACTGGTTCTCTCCTGCCGACATCGAAGCTCCGACATTAGAATATGTCTGCTTCCACAACCGCAAAGACTACAAGTTAATGAAAATCTCGGAGATTCCTCCTGTCATCTTCTCCGAAGTAATGAGAGACGTAGACCTGGCAGTAAGCGTAGCCCATGCCGGAAGCGTTGACCCGGAAACCAGCCACTCTACCATCGAGATGCGCAGCGTACTGGTGGAACTGACGATGCCGTTGTTTCATTTCAAGAACGTGACAATAAAAGGAAGTTTTGCTCACATCGAAGGTAAACTGGGTAAGTACAATATTCATCTGGGCAGCGGTGTGATCCATCAGGAAGGTGGTGCACAGATAGCCGTTCTTCCGGTACATTCGCAAAATCGCGGACGCCTGTTCCTGCCTTTCGTAGATGAAGATCCGAAGACTGCCGAGATACTGACTAAGATTATCTTCTTTGCAGAAGACGATAAGATAAAAGATCCGAGCATTCTGAACCAAATCAAATAGTAAAGAGATGGCAGAAAATTTAATCATCCACACAGGAAGCAAGGAAGAAAAGTATCGGGAGTTACTTCCGCAACTGCATGCTTTGGTAAGTACGGAAGCAGATCTCATTGCCAATCTTGCCAACATGGCAGCAGCCTTAAAGCAGACTTTCGGTTTCTTCTGGGTAGGCTTTTACCTTGTGAAAGAGGAAGAACTCGTACTGGGTCCGTTTCAAGGCCCCATTGCCTGCACTCGCATCCGCTTTGGCAGAGGAGTTTGCGGAACCGCTTGGAAAGAAGCCCGTACACTGATTGTTCCTGATGTAGAGCAGTTTCCCGGACACATAGCCTGTAGTTCGGACTCGAAATCGGAAATAGTAGTACCGATCCTCAAGCAGGGGAAAGTTGCCGGGGTGCTGGATATCGACAGTGATACATTGGATAGCTTCGACACTATCGACGCACGCTATCTGGAAGAGATTTGCACGTATATTGTATTATAAAATAACGGCATAAACATCCTGAAAAAACGGAGGCTCTGATTGAATGAATCAGAGCCTCCGTTTACTATAAATAGAGCCTCTGTTCGAATCAAACAGAGGCTCTATTTTTTTACCAGTCCATATCTTCTATTTCCCGTTCCCGGTACAGCAAAAGTTGTTTGCGAAGCGAACGCATTTCGTGCCTCATATCTTCCATCCTTTCCAGCAAATGATGAATGGCATCGATACCTTCCATGTTGATGGATAAGTCATAGTACATTCTGCTATAACGTTCCACGTTCGGGAGTTCCGACAAAAGCAGATAATGTTCACCGCCTTCGGTATGCACGTTAATCAAACCGCCCTCTTCCAACATTTCGATGAATGAAGGCTCAATATGACATTTGTGACAGTATTCACTGACAATTATTAATTCGGTCTGCATAGTACTCATTCATTTTAGTTCATACTCTGTAATTGACGGAACAACTCTTTCTGTTTGTCGGTCAAGTTCGTAGGAATCTTGACAGAATAGGTCACAATCAAGTCACCGAATTGTCCTTCCTTCTTATAAACCGGGAATCCTTTACCTTTCAGACGGACTTTCGTACCGTTCTGCGTTTCCGGTTTTATCTTCAGTTTCACTTTACCGTCCAGCGTGTCGACTACTTTCTCGCCTCCCAATACGGCAGAGTAAAGATCTACCTCCACATCTATGTACAGATCGTCGCCCAGGCGTTTGAACACCGGGTCTTCGGCTATAACGAACGTAATGTACAAGTCGCCCGCAGGTCCTCCGTTGACACCTTCGGCTCCGTAGCCTTTCAGTTTAATAACCTGTCCGTCGGCTACACCGGCAGGGATAGTGATACGTACCTGTTTACCATTTACAGTCAATATCTGCTTATGCGTTTGAGCAGCATCACGAAGGGAAAGATGAAGTTCGGCATTAAAGTCCTGTCCGCGGAATCCCGCAGAACCTTGTCCTCTTCCTCCCCGATGTCCGAACATTGATTCGAAGAAATCGGAAAATCCACTAGCGTTGCCACCGGAAAATCCTTCTCCATCGGAACTATACCAATAGGTTCCGTTACCGTCGGAGAAACCCTGACCCGCACCGCCGAATCCGCCGAAACCTCCTGCACCGCCAAAGCCTCCGGCTTGTTGCTGTGCACGTTTCTGCGCTTCGAATTCATCGGCATGCTTCCAATGTTCTCCGTACTCATCATACTTTTTACGTTTCTCGGGGTCACTCAGTACTTCATTGGCTTCGTTGATTTCCTGAAATTTATCCTTTGCACTAGGGTCATTAGGATTCAAATCAGGGTGATATTTCCGGGCCAACTTACGAAAAGCCTTTTTGATATCATCCTGAGAAGCACTTTTGTCTACTCCAAGAATCTTGTAATAATCTATATAGGCCATGTTTTATGAATTTAATCGTTCATACATCATACGGCAAATAACACGCCAATCCCATTTTTGGATGCAAAAATTAACAAGGATTAATACCTAATACTTAATACTTGATATTCCTCTTTTCCAGCATCTGGAAGTCTTGCTTCTTCATGCCCAAATCATCCAACGGACGGGGATCATTGTGATCGTTCAGATAAACCCTCGGTTTCAGGACGTAGTACGAAGCCGTCACAGCCTGAGAATCATCCCGGTAAGGAGTTTCTATTCCGCCTAAAGACAGCATGGTCGGGAAGAAAGAGCTGCTGGAAGAAACATTCTTATCCTTATTTTCAATAGCGGTATTCCAACGTTCGGGATACGTTTCGCGGTAGTCATCGGACATCCAAATCAGGAATGGCACATGAAGCTGATAATAAGAAGGTACGGGAGAAGCGTGGAGGAACAGATGACGGGAATCGTCGAAAATGTCCTCTCCATGATCGGAAGTGTAGAGCATGGCGGCATCTACCTGCTGTTTTTCCAACATACGGATAAGTCGTGACAGAAAATCATCCGTGTAACGAATAGAGTTGTCATAGGCATTCACCAGGTTATCCCGGTATTTTCTCTCTGCTTCCATCGGATAATCGGGCGTAAAGAAAGCATCTTCCGACGGGTAACGTTCGCGATAGTTAAAGTGGGAACCGTAGGTGTGAAGTACGATGAATTGTTTCGTTGCACCTTTCGCCAGTTCCTCCTCCACCAATTTCAGAAGTTCGTCGTCAGAAGGATTATAGGTAGAACTGACCGAATCTTCTTTTATAAAATCATACGTATCGGCTTCCATTCCGAAGAAGTCGATAAATGAATGGTTGTAACGTTGGTTGGAGAAAAAAGCCGTCCGGAATCCTGCCTCTTTGAAAGCGGTGATGATTCCTTTTTGATGGTAGATAGAGTCGTAGTTGCAGGCAGTAGCACCCGACATCAGCATGGGGACACTTTTATGTGTCGTATTCGACTCTGTCAACACTTTTGGGAAAGCAATCAGACCCGTTTGCCGGGATAAGAGCGGGTTCGTTTCACGTTCGTAACCATACAATTGCCAGTTTAGGGCACGAGAGGTTTCTCCTATGACCATTACATATACTTCCCGTTTTCCCTCCGGATGAGTAGGCCGGGCATGGAAAGTAAAGTCTTTGGATGTACGGTGGTAATCCTGTGTCAGAGCTGTTCTTTGAAAGGCAAGACCTACGTTGTAGCATACGTTTAGCGGGTATAAATCAGATTTCAACTCATATCCCGAATCCTGCACATAGGCTCCGACAAGACTAAGGAGGGAGATTCCAAAGACCAGGAAGGCTCTCTTCCGTTCCCTGCGAATGAACTCTACCGTAAGTTTCCGTTTACGTATAATTGAAATCGTCCCTAATATCAGGGCAGGTACATAGAGTATGATTACAGCAATAATGGCAGGTGTGAGATTATCGAGCAGTTCCAATGCCTCACTCGAATTGGTGGTGACCAGATTCAGAAACATATCGACAGCGATAATGGACTGGCCGAATAAATAAAGCAACACGATCTGAAAGGCTCCGAAGAACAGGAACAGGAATAAAATCCACAGCATCTTGCCGCAATTCCTCGACAAAGTCATCAACAGGTAATAGCAACCGAAAGGTAACAACACATTGGCGACTTTTGCCATAAATGGTAAAGGTTCTGTAAAACAGAGTACCATATTAGGTACTATCAAGATAAACAGGAACAGATAAAACAGATGTTCCTGATTTTCCAACCAATTCTTTATATTTTTAAAAAGCTTCATTGATGTTAAAAATAAATCCGGTCTGGTGTTTGCCAAACCCTAAATCCAAACGTACATTTACTCTCTTCTTAAATTCCCAACGATACCCGAAGCCATAATTAGGCAGAATGTGTTTCGGGGTGAACTCGGAAAGTCGTGGAAAAATCGTTCCCGCTCCTACCCATACAGCTACTCCATTCCGTTTCCAGACGTGTTGCCGGAGTTCTATTTGCGCGTCCATTGCTCCCTTGTCCCGATAGCGTCCTTCGTAATATCCGCGCATGGAGTAAGAACTTCCCAATGTTGCCATCAATCCCCAAGGGGTATCGCCATAGGTAAGCAATGTGTGGAATTGCCCTGCCAGCACTCCACCTTTCCATACCGGCTGATAATAACTGGTAGTCAGTTCTGTACTGCTAAACGCATATTTATTGCCGAGAAAAGCCGGACTGAACCGCTGGTCTATCCGCAAATAATAGCCATGATATGCATTTGTCAGGAAATCACGTGAATCGTAAAGGAGGGAAAGTCCCAGGCTGGTATTAGTGGTTCGCGCGGCCATTCCTTCCCATAGTTCCGGTTTCTCAAAGTTCCGTCCGTCGATATAATCGAATACGGCCATCGGGCCGATGTAGAAGTTCTTTGCCAGCCGAAACATAAAATCGACTTTCACCTGTGCCTGAAAACGTTTATAATCGCTTTCGTTATCAGAGTTCGCTCCATTGTCATATCCCCGTCCCCAATACAGACTGGGAAAAGAATAGAAATAGAGATTGTAATTCAAGCGGTATTTATCTTTTGGAAACAGATGATTTCCGCGGACTCCCAACAGATAGAAGCCGACAGTCGACACATCTCCGTAAAGAGAGACATTGGAGGGAGGAAGAAGCGTATCAATCCGATCGGTTCGATATAGTCCGGCTGCCACCAGTCCGAGTCCGAACTTGGTGTCACTGGAATAATGTGGGCCGCCTATCACACTGAAATCAAACTTTTTATTCTTTTTTTCCTTATTGGCGTCATTGAAGTAATCAAGAAACTTTTTAAAGAAACTGCGCTTTGCCGGAATGGAATCTTCCATGGTTGCAGATATAGAATCCTCCGGCAGTTCAATTTTAGTAGAATGCAGCTGTGCGCCCAACGGGGTTTGTGTCAACAACAAAAGCGCGAATATGATTAGCCTGTTCTGTCTAGTATTCATAATCATAAGAAGTAGAAAACTTTGCGGACAAAGTTAGTTTCAAACTTCCTATAAAAACAGATATTCAGGCGCTTTTGTTGTTCCGGATTTCCTTTTTAACGTTTTAAAAGTCTTATAAACTCGTCTACATCTTCTTCTGTCGTATCAAAAGAAGTTACCAGACGGATTTCATTCCTCTCTTCGTTCCAGAAATAAAAGAAATAAGACTCCAGCATGCGGTCGATAACCGGGCGGGGCATGGTGAGGAATAACTGGTTACTTTCGGCTTTTTGAGTGAAAGTTACTTCGGGCAGTTTCTTCAATTCAGTGTAAAGTTTGGCAGCCATTGCATTGGCATGGTTGGCATTCTTCAGCCAGAGGTTATCTGTGAGGTATGCCGTAAACTGGCAAGAGAGGTAACGCATCTTCGAAGCGAGCTGGGCGGATTGCTTACGGATGAAGCGGGCTTCCGGTTGCAGGTCTTTATTAAATACAATCACGCACTCTCCCATCATCAGTCCGTTCTTCGTTCCGCCAAAACTAAGAATATCGACTCCGCAGTCTACTGTCAGTTCCTTTAAGGAAAGATTCAAAGCGGCACAGGCATTGGCTATTCTGGCTCCGTCCATGTGTACATACATCCGATGGGCATGGGCATAATCGCAAATTTCTTTTAATTCGGCAGGAGTATAAACCGTCCCTAATTCGGTACATTGAGTCAGGGAAATCATTTTAGGTTGTGAGTGATGTTGTTCTCCGAAACCGTGCATGTGGTTTTGGATAAGACCGGTTGTCAGTTTCCCGTCGAAAGTTGGGACGGTCAGTAGTTTACAGCCCGATTGTTTCTCGATCGCTCCGCATTCGTCCACATTGATATGGGCGGTTTCGGCACATATAACGGCGTTATAGGAATGGGTGAAAGCAGATAGGCTGAGTATGTTTGCCCCTGTACCGTTATAGACGAAAAATACACGGATATTTTCTCCAAAAACATTTTTGAAATCCTGTATGGCTTTTTCAGAATAAACATCTTCTTCGTAAGAATGCTGATGCCCATAGGCTGCCTCTTCCAGTGCTTTGAATACTTCCGGTAATACGCCTGAAAAATTATCGCTTCCAAAACCTCGAATCATGATAAAAATTAGAATTAAAGATAAAACGATTCAAAGATAATGAAATTAATCCCTAATCTCCAATCTTTCCCTTCTACTCCCTTTTTTTCCGGAGTATCCATTTTAGCATAATGATGAAAATTAAAAAAGAGGATACAAAGAGTAGAAAATGGCCGTATTTCAGGTCGGGGCGTTTATCGAGTATTCCGATCGCTCCGATAAACAGGCCGACCAGAAGTATCGCATAAGCGAGCCGTGAGGCTCCGTTCCGGAGCATTTTCCGGAATTCAGGAACATCCGTGATTTGTAACTCGTGTTTGATTTCGCCTTGTTTGAGTTTGTATAATATCTCGCTGATATCTCCCGGAGCGGTTTGCAGGAGGGTGGCATATCCTTTTAAGGTTTGGAAAAGCGAGGCGGCCATCTTTCGCGGAGAAAATTGAGTCATGACAACCTCTTTGGCGTAAGGGATGATGAGCTTGGCAAAGGGGATGTCCGGGTCCAGACGTTCGGCCACTTTCTGGATTGTGGCCAACGCTTTGGCCAGCATAAAAATACCGGTAGGCAGACAAAGTCCGTATTTGGTGATCAGGTC
>ERZ860668.1307-NODE-1307-length-15857-cov-2.884382_pt1 | contig 15857 bp, 10 predicted proteins | sample MGYA00510062_ERZ860668 | MGnify/ENA primary metagenome ERZ860668 (study PRJEB30046, sample SAMN00715258) | human gut metagenome | study: EMG produced TPA metagenomics assembly of the A metagenome-wide association study of gut microbiota in type 2...
GCCACTTGTCACCAGACAAACCCCTACTTCACCCGAAGCACGGGCAAATCCCTGAGCAGCATGTGCCGCTCCCTGTTCATGGCGGACCAGAATGTGATTCAAAGTCTCCCTATGGTCATATAAGGCATCGAATACCGGCATGATGGAACCTCCGGGATAACCAAAGATCGTCTTTACACCATGATATTCCAAAGAACGCATTAATGCTTCACCGCCTGAAATTATATCTTTACTCATGTACTAAAATTTACAATTTAACGATTTATGATTTCGATTGAAACAACCCCATAGTTAATCAATCAGTCTCACCGCCCCTTTATCGGCAGAGCTTACCATGCTGGCATACGCTTTAAGACTCTTAGGCACATAGCGTTCACGAGTGACCGGAGTCATCGGACGTGCAGCCAGTTCTTCATCGGTCAGTCGCACGTTGATAGTCCGTTCGGGGATATTGATTTCGATGATATCACCATCCTTGATCTTCCCGATATTACCTCCGGCGGCCGCTTCGGGAGAGATATGACCGATGCTGAGTCCCGATGTACCACCACTGAAACGGCCGTCGGTAATCAGCGCACACTCCTTGCCCAAATGGCGCGATTTAATATAAGAGGTGGGATAAAGCATCTCCTGCATACCGGGACCTCCTTTCGGACCCTCGTGCGTGATGACGACTACATCTCCGCTGACAACTTTTCCTCCGAGTATCCCATTGCAGGCGGCTTCCTGTGAATCGAATACCTTTGCCGGACCGGTAAACTTCCAGATACTTTCGTCCACACCGGCTGTTTTCACCACACAACCATCCTGAGCTATATTTCCTTTCAGTACGGCCAGTCCTCCGTCTTTGCTATATGCATGTTCCATATCGCGAATGCACCCTTCGGTACGATCCGTATCCAGTTCTTTGTAATAGACGTCCTGAGAGCCGAGCACCAGATTGAACTTCCCGGCAGCCGCACTCTTATACTTCTTAATAGCCTCTTCACACACGTTCGGGCTTGTTATATCATATTTATCAATTGCTTCACCCAATGTCATCCCATCGATACGGGGCACGGATGTATCTATCAATCCGGCTTTGGCAAGTTGTCCCATAATCCCCATGATACCTCCGGCACGATTCACATCCTGAATGTGATACTTCTGAGTGTTCGGCGCTACCTTGCACAGGCACGGGCTTTTGCGCGACAACATATCGATATCATCCATTTTAAAGTCCGCTCCTGCTTCATGAGCTACCGCCAGCAGATGGAGTACCGTATTGGTAGATCCCCCCATCGCAATATCCAGTGTCATGGCATTCAGGAATGCCTCACGGGTGGCAATGCTCCGGGGAAGCACACTCTCATCACCGTCCCGATAATATTTATAGGTATTTTCTACAATCAGTTTCGCAGCATCTTTGAACAATTGGGTACGGTTGGCATGAGTTGCCACAATCGTTCCGTTTCCGGGGAGTGCCAGACCGATCGCTTCGTTGAGGCAGTTCATCGAGTTGGCAGTAAACATCCCCGAACAGCACCCGCAAGTGGGACAGGCCCGATTCTCAATTTTGGAAACTTCTTCATCGCTCACACTTTCGTCGGCCGACTTAATCATCGCGTCAATCAGGTCCAAATGCTGCCCGTCCAATTCACCGGCTTCCATCGGGCCTCCGGATACAAATACAGTAGGAATATTCAGCCTCATAGCCGCCATCAACATTCCCGGAGTGATTTTGTCACAATTGCTGATACACACCATGGCATCCGCTTTATGGGCATTCACCATATATTCTACGCTATCGGCAATGATATCCCGGGAGGGAAGGGAATAGAGCATTCCGTCGTGCCCCATAGCAATGCCATCATCAATGGCAATCGTATTGAACTCTGCAGCAAAGCATCCCAGCTTCTCAATTTCTTTTTTCACCAGCTGGCCTATTTCATGTAGATGTACATGTCCCGGAACAAACTGAGTGAACGAATTGACGATGGCAATGATAGGTTTGCCTAATTGCTCTTTTTTCATACCGTTGGCTGCCCAAAGTGCCCGGGCACCCGCCATGCGACGGCCTTGTGTGCTGAACGAACTGCGTAACTGCTTTTTCATTTCAATATTCCTTTTAAGTAAAGAGCCTTTCCCACCGTAGTGAGAAAGGCTCTAAATCATATCTTCTATCTGTACGAATACATACATAACCTTTCTCACGCTCTTGATGGAATCACCACGACGCGAATAATATGCAGGACTGCCAGGTTAATTGATGTATGATTATTCATAACTTCTGTTTTTCTTTCTTTATGTGCTGCAAAGGTAAGTGCTTTTTTATAAACTCCAAACAAATTGAAGAAAAAAATCACTCAAAACAAAATAATTGTAAGCAAAGCCCACCATTAAATACGCATTTATCATTCAGAATACTATATTCCGAACTATTCCTTATAAAAATCCACTTTCAGAATATATACAAATTGAATATAAACAGCACAAACATACCAATTGTGCGACAACTCTTCAAGGAAGAAAACAAAGAAACATCAATAGAAATCAAGGAAAAAGAAAAGAGCGGAAAGATTAGATTAAAGTCAAACCAATAAAACATGGGGATGTTGTATCGTAAAACATCCCCATGTTATAGTACAAAACATCCGGATGTTTCACACAACAACACCCGGATGTTTTCGCAACAAGAGTTTAAAGTTTCAAAGTAAACAATGGCATATTACTGACGAATAAAACGTATACTAAATCCGAAGCCACGACTATATGTATTCGTACATTGTGATACGGCTACATTCGAAGGATTGACGGAGAGTGCCCAGCAATCATTCCCATCAACACTGTCAAACCACCAATATCCAACTTCATCTTTTTCCTGGAAAGCAAAAGGCTCATCAGCATTGCGCCGTCCACCGGGTTTTCCGACAAATCCGGCAATCTTCAATGCCTCGGCTACTTTAGGATCCCCACCTAAGAAATCCCGCAATGTATCCCAGTCTCTCAAATGATTCGGTATTTTCCAGCCTTTAGGGACCAAGGACGTGCCACTGGAAAACACACCTGCATTATACAACAGCCCATATTGATTGCGAATCGCCCGGCTATCTTCCGTAATGCCAGCGGGGAAACCATATACAGCATATCGCGGGATACCATCCTTTCTCCATTCTGAGGAAATGACTCCTGCACTGTTTGTTATCGTCCGCAAATTATCCGCCATCCAATACTGTGTACCGATTTTCATCACCCGATACGAGTTACCTTCATTGTCGGTAGCCTGATAAGGACGGAGTCCGCTTGCCTGATTGCCCGAGTAACCGATATAATCACCGGTAATAAAATTCACTCCGTCTTCGGTAAACAAAGAGGTGAATGGCTCCGTATTAGTACCCGGCGTATAAACGGTAGTCAGATAATCCACCTTTCCTCCGTTGTCCAGAACCACTCCTTCACCAAACGCCTTGTTATAAACATTATAAGGATAAAAGACCGAGGCACTTTTACCCGATCCAAATGAATAACCGGGAATAAACTCATGACATAGTTCTCCTACTTTCACTCCCTCAACATAAAGTTCATAAACAAACGAACGGGAAGAATCGGGCACTTTAAATTCAAGTAATAAGGTAGTTTCAAGCGTTGCCGGCAATTTCTTACCATCCTTAGCAGTCAGTTCGAGGACAGCAGTACCGGACAATGCTCCATCAGCCGAACCTTTACCAGGGGCAATCACTGTTATTTCGCCATCGGTGGCCGATGTATACCTTGCCGTAACTGTCCAACCGCGCGGAGCCGTACATACCGGAGCAATATCTTTATTCACGCCACTGCAAGTAAATGCAAAGGTCCGGGATTCGCTCCGATGGAAATACGCCACTTCCGAAGTCTCCAGTCCGACCTGTGATCCTTGCCATTCCGGCACTTTAAGAGTTTTTCCATCACTCAGATAAAATACAATATAACCGTCTTCACTGACCACCTTCCGGAACATAGGATCGCCGGATGCACCTTTCGCCTTCATCGGATTACCCGCAGCATCTTCCAATTCAACAGGACCGCTCCCATAGTCAAGTGTCCAGTATCCTGCCGCATTGACCCCAATGACCGGAACAATGCCATCGGTTCCCGAAGCTCTGACCTTTTGCCCGTTGTTATCCAAAAGAAAAGAAGAAGTTCCATCCGGAGCCTTGTTAGCCCAATACAGATGCCCGTCCGTATCCATTTTCATGGTGATGACGGGAGCTATACCATTTTTTCCCTTATCTCCTTCCGCACCGTCTTTACCATCCGTACCGTCAACTCCGTCTTTACCATCCGTACCATCCTGACCATCCTTGCCGTCGGTACCATCAACTCCGTCTTTGCCATCGGTACCATCCTGACCATCTTTGCCATCGGTGCCGTCCTGACCATTCTGACCATCTTTACCGTCTTCCCCTTTCTTACCGTCATCTCCTTTCTCGCCATTCTTGATGACAATAGTGCCACTCTTAAAGAAACTGATCGTATAGCCGCTTCCATCGGCAAGTTCGTTGAATCCGGTAATGTAATCACCGGATTCAGACGAGTCTATGATCAGCTTTAAGGCAACAATATCCCTATTCATATTTTTACATAACTCTTCGATAGAGTTTGCCTGTTCCTCCATTTCCGCGTGATTCTTCAGCACTTCGTTTATCTCTTCCTGGCTACAGGAAGCAACGAGGAACAAACAGAGAAACAATAGTTTGATTATATGATTCATATTCATTAGAGTTAAATTAATAATTTGCATCCCGGACACAACGGATACTGTTACCTTCGCCCAACCCGGCAGCACCGGGAGTCAGTTGCTCTACAGAATTGGACCTAAAACTCATCCGGATACGGTAATCCGCTTCCGTCGACCACCATTGCCCTGTTGTTTCCGAAGCTCCGGTACTGCCATTACTACCCTCGACCGTATTAGCAGGTAAAGCAGTAAAACCGGTCAGATTGTCTCCCTCTATTCCGGCACTCTCCATCCAACTTCCGAGCCCTTTCCCAATAGCTGTCGATTTCAGTTTACGTGCATCTGCCCCCACAAAGTCTACCAATGCTTGCAGTTCTGCTTTAGAAGGAACATGCCATCCTTGGGGAGCTATATTTCCTTTCATCGCAAACAGATTGTAAAGCACACCGTACAGGTTGCGATATTGCATAGCACCCGGAGCATCGGCATTAGCCGCCCGGTCGACCTGACATGCAGGAAGATCTGACCCGCACTGAATCATCCAAGCTTCTGAAGTGGCAAAACCGGTAGGAATAGGAGTACCATCATTAAATTGGGTTGTCTTCAGATTTTCTCCCATCCAGTAGAGACTGCCTATTTTCACAACCCGGTAAGCATATCCCTGCACATCGACAGCCAAGGAAGCTTTCAGCCCGCAAACAGTCCCGTTCACCAGCCCATCTGTTCCATCTGCCGGCATTACATACTGACTGCCGTCTTCCGTCAGTATGGCAGTAGATGACGGATTGCCCGTAACGGGAGTATACCCTGTTCCGTCATGCTGTATCGACGCTCCGTTCTCCAGAATAATCCCCGGACCAAAAACACGCGAAGCAGCATTATAAGAATAGACTACAGTAGCCCGGTCCGTCGTGGAATAAGCCGGCACATATTCCCGGCATATTTCTCCTACTTTAAACCCCTCCATCAAAATATCATAAACCAGGGAACTATTGAACTTCGGGAGCTCAATACGATAATACAACGTTACCAAGATGTCTGCCCGGACAGTATTTCCCAAGGCATCTGTGCCTTCTATCGTTATTCTTTCCGAAGCCGGCAGAGCCGAACCGGCAGCAGGCGCTTTCACAGTCAGCACCCCTTGCAAAGCTTTCGGCTGATAATTAATCGTAGCATCCCATGTTCCTGCCACCTTTACTATCTGCCGGAAACTACTACAATCAAACGGAATGTCCAGTGCTACTCCACGACGAAAGAAAAGAGGTCCCGTTTCATTGAATATCAGTTTATTATCTGCGAATTTAGCCACCTTATAGACACTTCCGTCAGTCATTGTAAAAATGACATACTCCGGATCTCCCGGATTCACAGACGTAAAGATGGACTGACTGCCATCTGTCACGGTGGCTACAATTTTCTCTCCGCTTGCTCCTGTCATCCACTTCGTAACAGTTCCGACAGTAACCTGCCAGTAATATTCTCCGTCCGTATCTTTAGCTATACCGACAGATGGAGTAATACCATTTACCGGAGTCATAATCACTTTATTACCCTCTCCGTCCGTCAGCCACTCTACCACTCCGGCACCTATCTGTACAGTCCAGTAATAATTACCATCCGTATCCTGTTTAGCACCCATCAACGGAGTATCTCCGGCCGGACCTTTCACACCATCTTTACCGTCAGTACCGTCAACTCCGTCTTTGCCATCCGTACCATCTGCGCCGTCCTGACCATCATTGCCATTACTGCCATCGGTTCCGTCATTACCGTTTTCTCCTTTATTCCCTACCAGGCCATTCTTTACAAGCATGTCTCCCCCTTTATGAAAAACGATCAGTGTACCGCTCCCATCGGGCAACTCGGTCACACTTTCAATGTAATCATGAGTCGGTATCGTATTCACTATCGTGGCAAGCAGCCGTACTTCATTATTGGTATCGGATATCCATTCCCGGAGCTTTCCCATCCGGACATTCAATTCGGCTTCCCGGCGCAAGGCTTCGTTAATGTCCTCCTGAACACATCCTCCTGCCAACAAAACCGACAAAATGATAAATATATATTTTTTATATCTCTTCATGATTTCCTGTTTTAAAGATTAGTCTTCTCTCAAAATCCGTACGCTATAACCCACCGAATTATTATCTCCACTATTAAACCCAAGCTCGGAAGAAGTTGCAGACAACCTGAATACAGCACCGACACTCTCCAGGCTGGCGCTACTCCACCAGATACCGGCTTGCTGAAGATCGTTAAACGAAAGACCGTCAGCAGCCCTATATCCCCCTCCGAAACCGCCAAAACCAGTGAGATCAGTTCCGCCGGCAACATTCCAATGTTCTGTCCCGGCTTCCTTCAATAACGTACCGGCATTGGTGCCCAGAAAAGCCCGCAATATAGATACGATATCAGATTCCGTAGGAAGTTTCCATCCGTCGGGTACTACTTTCTTTGCTGCCACCCAATTGTACAAAACGCCATAAGATATTTTATTGGCAAAAGCTCCTGTAGCGGAGGCGTTCTGATAATCATACACGGCACAAGCACCTGAACCTGTATCTTCAAATCCACTTTCTTTCCAAGCATGCCCCGATAAGTTAGTTTCGACAGGACTTCCATCAGGATAACTAAGCGTCCGTAAATTTTCCATGGTCCAATACTGTTTACCTATTTTCACAATGCGATAGGTGTTACCATCCACATCAGTCAGTTTTTCCGCTTGCAGGCCATCTCCGAAATCCGGTTCCCGTCCTTTCAACGAACTGTCGGTATAGAATTCCGCCCCGTCTTCAGTATAGATATACATGACTGCCGGCCGGTCGGCAGCAGGAGCATGATAGCCCGTACCGTCGTGCTGTACCGTGCCTCCTGTATTCGTGATAAGCCCCGACCCATAAATTCCTCCTGTCAGATAAGGATAGACAATCGTTGCAGACTGCTTTAACTCCCGCTGATATTCCCGGCAAAGCTCTCCCACCTTTTTACCCCAAAGACGGATGTTGTAGACATAAGAGCCTTTGAAATCCGGAAGCATTATCCTATAAAGCATAGTCACGGCGAAAGAGCTCCGTGCTGCTTCTTCTGTGGTATTCGTACTCCTCAGTACTACATCTCCGGATAATGCTACGCCCGCTGCTCCTGCCAAAGGAGCTTCAAGGGCCAGTGTACCTGCATCAAAATCAACCGTTGCCTTCCATCCCTCCGGAACATCTACCGATAGCCGTTCCTTTGAGATACCCTTACAACTGAAAGCAATCACCCGGGATTCGCCACGACTGAAGAAGAGCAGTTTGCGTCCCTCCGGCACCTCAATAGAAGGTTTTCCCACCGGTATTTTAAATTGGGTTGCTCCCCCACTTAAAGTAAACTCTATATAATCCGGATCTTTATATTCCACCTTCTCAAACACAGACACGGCATCTTTTGCGTTGGCAATTATTTTCTTTCCACCCGCCTCAATCCATGTTTCAGGATCGGACCCTATCTTCTGTGTCCAGTAATAATTATCGTCACCGCCATCAGCCACCGTCCACTGTTTCACTCCTAACTGAGGAGTCCGTCCATCATGGACCGCAGAGACTGCCTTTATCCGGTTTCCGTCATTGTCCGCCAGATAATATGGTTCACCGGAGCCGACTTTTACAGTCCAGTAATATTCCGAGTCAGTGGGGTCCTGCATAATGCCGACCACCGGATTCTGTCCGGGATCACCTTGTTCTCCCTTGCTTCCGTCCGTACCATTAGCTCCATCTTTACCGTCTGTTCCATCCACGCCATCCTTGCCATCGGAGCCATTCGTTCCATCCACACCATCTTTACCATCGGTGCCGTTCTCTCCATCTTTACCATCCGTACCATCGGCACCGTCTACGCCATCTTTGCCGTCCGTACCATCTACACCATCCTTGCCGTCCGTACCGTCAATGCCGTCTTTGCCGGCATCTCCATCGGGACCCGTATTTCCCTTCTTTCCGTTACGAATAGTGATCGGGGCACTTCTGGAAAAGGAGATGGTATATCCCGTACCATCCGCCAACTCCTCAATGTGAGTGATGTTGTCTCCTATCTTGTCAATATTGACAATCACCTGAAGATTATAAATATCTTCATTCAATTTTCTGCATAACTCTGTCAGCTCCTGCAGTTCTTTCTTCTGATCGCCTTGTCTGTCAAGTAAATCGTTGAAATCGGATTCCTTACAGCCATACAGCAACGGAATCAATAACAACAACAGATATATTCTCTTTTTAATCATAGTTTTCATTTTTGAATTTCAACAATAACTCGCCTGGCAAGTACACTGTAGTTGTTAGGATCGGAAGTAAGCGTATCTATACACTCTCCTTTCACGTTGATACGTTTGCTGTCAATTCCCTTCTTTTCAAGGTAAGCTGCCAACACCTCCGCACGCTGTAAAGAGATTTTTTGATTAATATCCGGATTACCCGTATGATCGGCATAACCCAAAAGAATGACTTTCAGATCAGGATACTTTTTCAGGGTTTCCACAATGCGGGATAATTCATTTTTGTATAAAGCTACATTCAGATAAGCCGATCCCCTCTTAAAGTAGACAGGAGGCAACTCATTGAATCCCAGCACCGGATTGGATTCCACTCTCTCTTTCGCATCCGTTTGCGCTTGCTGCAACTGCATATTTAAGGAAGCTATTTCCTGTTTCATCCGGTTCTTCTCTATCGAATCCTCCGTACAGCAAACAGGTGTGGGTAAGTTCACCGCGCGCTCCTCTATATATCTTACCGCAATATCTGTCACATGCTTTGAGGCATAAAGGACATTATCTTGTTTCTTCTTACCCACTTTCCATATCAAGGAAAGCCCGGCACTCGTCATAAAATGGTCTTTTGACTTGATAAGGGTCGACACACCATCCATCTTATTATTATTGACCCATATAATTCCCGTACGCAACTGTACGTCAAAAGCGCGTGAAATCTTGTAACGCAAAGAGAGATCTCCCCCTACTCCAAAGTTCCAGTCATCAGTCTTTTTGCCTGACAACGGGCTCTTATCCACCTTATTTACTAACTCCGTAGAGAAACGTTGTGCATAAACAGCAGGACTCAGCAATACCGTCCAACGCCGGTTCCCCCGGTTGAGCCCAAAGAAGTTATTTACATTCAGATTCATCTGTAAGCCAAGATTGGTGAAGTGTACTTTCGAAAACACATCCTTATACTTCCAGGTAGTAAAGTCCTGCTTGGTATAATAAGTCATTCCGTCAGCACTCAGGAGGTAATCGGACGCATAAGATTTTGCGCCCATTCTGGTATATCCGGTCCGTGCGGATGCCTCTATACCTATCCACGAATTGATCTGATAGCCTGCAAATCCCCCAAACTGAGACCCGATATAAGTTTTATCTGCCGAAAATGAAGTAAAATCACCAAATAAAAAGGGAGTAGCATACTCTGCTCCGAAGTACCAATGAGAATACGATTTGAGAGGTTCATCGGCCCCAACCGATGTTTTTGTCTGGGCAAAGCCGTTACAAAACAGCGGAGACAAGAAAAGGAAAAGAATGACTCTTTTACATTCTGTTTCCATACAACAACGAATTTTTAACATAAGCTCCAATTTAAGAATTATTGTTTGTTTTCAGTTTCTTGCGAAGTTCGCAAGGTGTAAGTCCATATTGTGACCTACAAAATTTATTAAAGTGTGAAGGAGACGAAAACCCGAAGTCATCGATAATCTGGCTAAACTCATCACCATATACGGTAATGCGATAAATAATCTGTTGTGATTTCTGATTGAGAAGCCAACGATAAACCGATACTCCGAATTGCTCTTTAAATTTAACCCGGAAATTGGTGACCCCGTATCCTAACAGACTGGCCAACTCGCCTACATTTTTTGCACTGAGATAGTTTTCCAGTATCTGTTCTTTGAATTTGGATGACTGTTCCGTCAAAGAGCTGAATAAAATTGCAAGTTCCTGCTCATTATAAACAGAATTCAGAATATAAAACAGTTCCTGCCGTTTCGTTATATACAAGGAGACATCATCTAATTTCATCTCCAGATACAGCACCAGAAGCTGTAGAAAAGAGTTCAATGGCTCCGCGAATCTGAGTCCTGTACCTTTCAGAGCATACTTGTCCTGAAAGGAAGCATAAGGACTAAATGTCAGCAAATCATGTACAATTAAATCGCCGAATGCAAACAGAATAACCTGTGTATCTGAAAGCATCTCACAAACATGATCATTTTCTTTATCCCAAAAGAAGATATGCCGCTCGTCAATAATAGCTAATTCTTTCTCACCAGAAAAAACTTTCATAGTGCCACTCATGATAAAAATTAAAACATTGCTATCCATTTTCGGCAAATGGCTTCCTTGCACAATGGTTAAAAATCTAAATCCTGTTTGAAAGACCTGATTTTGCAGTAAATCAGAAGATAAATTGTCCAGTAAGGTTTTCATAGGTTTATGTATGTTGTAAAAAAAACAAAAGACACATTAACATCTTATTAATAAATAATACAAAGAAAACCCTTTGACAACTCAATCCGTTTATACATTTTATTTATTTTGTTATATATAATAACGAAATAAAATACTTTTTTTCATTTAAGTAAAATTGAGACATGGCATTCCTTATTTTCATAAAATCACCGCCTATCAGCCAACAGGTATTAATTTCTACTACGAAAGAATAAACTCCATACCAGTCCACAAATCTCTGATGATTAATTCGTATCTTTGTCCCCACGGAAAATCCGAATTTTATTAATAACATTATAAAGAACAGATGGAAACAGCAGAAAACAAGTACATCACTGTAGCTTACAAACTGTATACAACAGAAGATGGCAAAAGAGATTTAGTAGAAGAAGCAACAGCCGAACATCCCTTTCAGTTCATTTCCGGTTTGGGTACTACGCTTGAAGCTTTTGAATCACAGATAGCAAACCTCAATAAGGGAGATAAGTTTGAATTTACCATTCCTTTTGCCGAAGCTTACGGTGAATATGATGAAGAACATGTGATTGATCTTCCGAAAAACATCTTCGAGATTGACGGAAAATTCGATAACGAACATATCTATCCGGGAAATATCATCCCTCTGATGAATTCAGAAGGCCAGCGCCTGAACGGTAGCGTAGTTGAAGTAAAAGCTGACACTGTGGTAATGGATATGAACCATCCGTTGGCAGGTGAAGATTTGACTTTCGCGGGTGAAGTTGTTGAAAGCCGTCCGGCTACAAACGAAGAAATCCAGGAAATGGTTAAAATGATGACCGGTGAAGGTGGTTGCAGCTGCGGAAGTTGTGGTGACGGTTGCGGTGACGACTGCGGAGATAGCTGTGGAGACAGCTGCGGTTGCGGACATTGCCATTAATCGAGCGATTATCTATAAAATAAAAAACGGTGAACATACTGCACATGCATGGTATGTTCACCGTTTTATTATATCAAAATGTGTATAGCACACCTATTTCACGATCTCTATCAAAAAAGAGTCCTCACTGTATTCCTTACCATTCAAATAAAGTTTCTTGTGTATCGTAGGATCCTGTTTCTTCCAGGTGATGTATAAGTCAAATTTCACCACGTCTTTTGTCCCGTCCCCCCAATAAATCGTAAAAGTCTCTCCCTTATATTGATGTTCCGGAGAAAACTCACCAAAAGAAAGAACACGCTTTTTCTCTTTACCCAGTAGCTCTTTTCTTAATCCTAAAGACCGGGGCATATTAAACCGCGTATCCACAGAGTTTTCCAGCGGAAAGGTCTTACCTTCGTATTCCACCGTAATTTCATTAGCCAATAAATTTGATGAAACCTGCGGGTCCAACAGGTTAGCCCCGGCAGCATCCTTCACCGAAAAATAAATATTATAGTTTATGAAATCCCAGATATAATCCCCCGGGCCGTCCTCTTTCTCTTCTTCTCCATAACAACCGGTTGCCAGAAGCGGAAGCAATAGAAGCAACCATACAAAGTAATTTTTCATATATTCAGCATTAATAGTTCGTCATTCCGTCAAAGTTCTTTATATCAAGAAAATGAAAGAATTAGCCTTTTACTGCTTATCTTCTGATTTTTAACACATTGTTTAACATTAGCACCCTTTATGAGTCATAATATCAAGCACCACCTTATCTGTTTCATTCATCCCCTGAGATCCAATCCGCGTCAAATTGCGGATACTTTGATCAACATCTTCATCAATAATTCCTTCTACCGAAGTTACGCAGCGATTCTCCATAGCCATTACAGCGGACAACACAGCTGTTGACACTCCTGTCGTCACCTTCAAGGCACAGCTCGGTTTCGCACCGTCACATATCATTCCGGTCAGGTTGGCTATCATGTTTTGAACAGCAAAAGCCACTTGCTCATAACTGCCTCCCATCAACCAGGTGATTCCACAACTGGAACCGGTAGCAGCTACCACACAACCGCAAAGTGCAGAAAGACGTCCCAGACTTTGCTTAATATATATCACAGTCAAATGACTCATCATCAACGCACGGATCAGTTCCTCTTCCGGTTTTCCGTTTTCTTCGGCATAAACCACTACAGGCAATGTAGCGGAAATACCTTGATTACCACTACCCGAGTTACTCATAACAGGAATCATCGCTCCTGCCATGCGTGCATCACAAGCAGCCGATGTATACGAAAGAATATGTGAAAACACACTGTCGCCCATAATCTTATGTTCATAGGTTCCGCGAAGCATCTTGCCCAATGCGTGACCATAATCTCCCTGAAAAGACTGTTCGGCAGCTTTCTTGTTAAGTCTTGCCGTTTCAAGAATAAAACGGATTTCATCCAGAGGGGATGTCAGGGCAAAATCATAGACTTTGCGCAGATTCAGTTCCAGTGAAGCGTCTTCTTCCTCTTCATTGGCAGTCTGTTGCTTGTCAAGCAGTACTTTTTCATCCGTAGCTATATAGACAAAGGCAGTATGTCCGCCGGCAATCACAGCCGTCGCTTTTTGGCTGCCGGCTGTGCAGATTACTTCGATGTACAGTTTTTCCGTAATATCTTCTTTGAGAGAAATACAGATTCGCTTCTCTGCGATAAACAGTTTGCCTTGTTCTACTGCCTCCGGTGTGCAGTCTCTCAACACTTCCAATTGATATTCCGATCGGCCGATCAACGCTCCCAAGGCTACAGCTATAGGAAGTCCGACCATATCTGTGCCGGGGATACCGACTCCCATTGCATTCTTTAATATATTGGCACTCAATAACACTTCAATCTTTTCCGGTTTCATTCCTAATGTTTCGGCAGCTTTAGCTACACAAAGCGCTACCGCAATGGGTTCCGTACACCCTATCGCCGGAATCACCTCTTTTTTGATCAAGTCTATTATCTGTTTTCTTTCCGATTCAATCATACCCTATAAGGCTTTAGTTTCCACAAAAGTAGAAAATTCTTTTTTATCAAACATCCATTAGTGAACAAATAAAATTGCAAATTGTTATAAAATCTTCCAAGAACCGAACTTTAACAGTTAGAATAGTAGAAAAATGAAAGCAAAACACGGTATTCTTTATTTGCTGCTAGCCATTTTCTCTTCTTCTTGCATTCGCGAAGAAGCTCCCAATGCAGAGGCAGACATACTCAGTTGCAGATTGCCGGGAGTAGTCATGACAACGAGTCCGATTATCACTAATAATTCCATCAATATATTTGTAGGACCGGGAACGGACATTTCATCCCTTGCACCCGAATTTACATTGACTCCGGGAGCCACTATCGATCCTCCCAGTGGGACGGCTAGAGATTTCCATTCGCCTCAGCAATATACCGTTACGGCTGCCGATGGCTTTTGGAAGAAGAAGTACACCGTATCCGTTATTGATACGGAACTTGCTACTATTTACAATTTTGAGGATACGCTCGGCGGACAGAAATACTACATCTTCGTAGAACGGGAAGGAGAAAAAGTGGTGATGGAATGGGCCAGCGGAAACGCAGGTTATGCAATGACCGGAGTTCCCAAGACAGCCGACGACTATCCGACTTTTCAGTTTGCAAACGGAAAAACCGGAAAATGTCTGTCCTTAGTAACCCGCAGTACCGGATTCTTCGGTAGCATTATGGGAATGCCTATCGCAGCCGGGAACCTGTTTATCGGCTCTTTTGATGTAGGAAATGCAATGAGCAATCCACTGAAAGCGACCAAATTCGGTCTGCCTTTCCGGCATATACCAACTTATCTGGCAGGCTATTACAAGTATAAAGCCGGAGATCAGTTTACAGAAGGCGGCAAACCCGTCAGTGGCAAACGGGATATATGCGATATTTATGCCATCATGTATGAGACCAGTGAATCTGTGCCGACTCTTGACGGAACGAATGCTTTCACCAGTCCCAACCTGGTTTCAATAGCACGCATTGACGACGCCAAAGAGACGGACGAGTGGACATACTTTAAACTTCCCTTCCATATGTTATCCGGAAAATACATAGATAAAGAGAAGCTAACAGCAGGAAAGTATAATGTAGCTATCGTATTCACTTCCAGCCTGGAAGGAGATCATTTTAACGGAGCTATCGGAAGTACATTGTTGATTGATGAAGTCGAACTAATCTATCGCTCGGAAGACTGATTCCATTCGACCAACGATCTGATAGCAGCTATGGAAGGCAGAACAGAGCAACTATAATGAAATAACTAATGATTTAATAATAATGAAAAGATGAAAATCCATTCCTATATATTCAGTTTACTCGCCTGTCTGGTAATAGCCCTCCCCGGCTATTCACAGGTTGACAGAAACGAAACGCTTATCCGTTCCGCTCTTCACGGACTGGAATATGAAATCAAAGCAGGGTTCAGCATCGGCGGTACAGCCCCGCTCCCGCTGCCTGTCGAAATCCGTTCGATTGACGGCTACAACCCAACGCTGGCTATCAGCATCGGAGGAGAAGTAACCAAATGGTTTGCCGTTCAAAACAAGCTCGGAGTCATTGTAGGGCTGCGGCTGGAGAATAAAGCCATGACAACGGAAGCCACCGTCAAAAACTATAATATGGAAATCCTCGGACAGGGAGGAGAAAGAATCAGCGGTGTCTGGACAGGAGGAGTCAAAACCAAAGTCCACACTTCCGGACTGACAATTCCTCTAATGGCTACTTACAAGTTTAGCAACCGTTGGAATATTAAAGCCGGAC
>ERZ860668.1312-NODE-1312-length-15822-cov-11.454430_pt1 | contig 15822 bp, 7 predicted proteins | sample MGYA00510062_ERZ860668 | MGnify/ENA primary metagenome ERZ860668 (study PRJEB30046, sample SAMN00715258) | human gut metagenome | study: EMG produced TPA metagenomics assembly of the A metagenome-wide association study of gut microbiota in type 2...
GGCGACGGCGGCAGCGGCCCGACCCCCGCCCTCGCCTGTGTGCCGCGGGTGCTGGACCGGGTCATCATCCCCAAGAACATCACCGTCCACCTCGGCAAGCCCGCCGCCTCGGCCCGGAACGTCACCGTCTCGTTCCGCAGCTATATCGCCAATGTGGCGTCCAGTGAGGTGTATCCGACCTGGGCTGACGAAAACAGCCCAGCGGGGCAGTCGAACTGCCTGCCGACTCAGAAATTCCATTCGATCGTGATTTTTTGCTCTCCGGTAAGCGGATCTTTTGGGCTGACAATGACCCGATGGACCAACAGTACAACAAGTTCGCGGGTCAGGTACGAAACCTGTGCCAGTTCACGGACACGCTGCCTCTGCGTCTGGACTCCACCGGTTTCTTCCTGCTGTTGTTCCAGTTCCGCTTCCAATATATCGATCCGGGTCTCTGCCTTTTTCACTTCTTGCAGAAAGGTCTGGTTCATTTCAGAAAACTGAACGGCATCAATTAAACCTGACACCTTATCCAGATACAGTTCCTGCATAGCCTTGCGCCGCCGGTCTGCTTCGCTTTTCAACCGTTTCAGCTCGTCGCGCCTGGCCTGCTCTCGCTGCTGGATGGGGTCATCCTGTTCTGGAAGGGTAACTTTTTCAGGGTCAAAATAGTCTGCCGCATACGCCCGGATACGTTCCAGTACAGCATTCTCCAACGCGTCCATATCTGTACAGTTCTTGTTGCCGCACACTTCCGGTGCGCGCTGGTGCATTCGGCAGCGGACATAGCGTCTTTGTGTTCCATCCGCTCTCGGCTGACGTCCCGTCTGCTCCATAAAGCTTCCACAACATCCGCAGACGATTTTTTTTGCAAGTGGATGTATCTCGCCCTTTGCCCCGCTCCGGGTGCGCTCTTTCAGCATCATCTGGACAGTCTCAAAGGTTTCCATGTCAATGATCGGTTCATGGGTATTTTCTACAACGATCCACTGCGATTTCGGGAGCCACATCGTCTTTTCCGTCTTGTAGCTGATCTTCTTATGTCTCCCCTGCACCAGATTTCCTGCGTAGGTCTGATTATGGAGCATCTGGTACACCGTCGGGCTGCTCCAAAGTCCTACATTCCTGTTTTTCGCAGCAATGTGATAGTGAATGCCGTTCATCTGCTTATAGGCTGTCGGGCTTGGGACCTTCTCATCGTTGAGGATGCGCGCGATTTTATGTGCTCCTATCCCGCTGAGAGCCATTGAGAAAATCCGCTTTACAATTTCTGCCGCTTCCGGATCAACTACGAGCTTTCCCTTTGCCTCCGGATCTTTGCAATAGCCGTAAAGTGCAAAAGAGCCGATGAACAGTCCCTCTTTCCGCTTGTGGTCAAGCACCGAGCGGACATTGGTGGACAGATCTTCCAGATACCACTCATTGATCAGACCATTGATCTGTCTGGACTTCTTGTTCGCGGTATCATTCGTATCCACATGGTCAACGACTGCAATGAAGCGGATGCCCCACTCCATGAACTTTCCGTGCAGATATTTTTCCACGAGTTCCATGTCACGGGTAAAACGGGATTGCGTTTTGGCCAGTACCACATCAAACTGATGTTCGCTTGCGGCTTGCAGCATTGAATTGAATGCCGGACGGTTCCGGTCGATGCCGGAATAATCCTCATCCGAATAGATCTGGTAAATATCAAATCCTTTCTCAATGGCGTACTGGAGCAGCATCGACTTTTGATTCTGAATGCTCTCCGATTCGCCAATTTTATCTTCATCTTCTTTGCTCAGGCGGCAGTAAATTGCTGCTTTCATGATTTGCCCCCTTCTTTTTGTACACGAGCATCCATGCGCAGCATAACGCATCTCTCCTTCAAATTCAGGGATGCTGCATCAGGCGCAGGCTCTTGAAGGAACGCCATTTAACAATCCATCGATGATATATCGCTCAAATTCCTTTTGAAACCGTTCTTTGCGCTGTTCGTTGTTGTCCGAACGAAATTTTTCGTGCAGAGTAAAAGGAGTTTTTTTCATCGGATCCCCCCTTTCGGTCCACTTGGTTGTGATATGTGTCACTTCAGTCTATTTCCAGTCAGCGAAATTCAGAACTTTCCAGATTTTTCATGCAAAATATCGCAAGACGTTCAAAATCAACTTGAAACACTTTTGCCGCAATGGTACAATTATATTGTCATTTTATGGAAACTCGGCGCAAAGCCCCGTGCGGACAGGCCGCAAGCGTCGGAGTTCCTGTGGGATGTGTAAGAATAGCTAAGGCAGCACTGCGCTACTGCACTTGCGTAGTATTGCTTTCCGAAAATGTGAGGAAGGTATTATTGTATGATGAAGAAGATCTCCCGCCGCTCGTTTTTGCAGGTCTGCGGCATTACTGCGGCAACGGCAGCGCTGACCGCCTGCGGCGGCGGTAAGGCCGAGAGTGGCAAGGGCAGCCAGAACGGCAGGATCCAGATCACCTTTTACCTGTGGGACCGCTCCATGATGAAAGAGCTTACTCCGTGGCTGGAACAGAAGTTCCCGGAGTATGAGTTCAACTTCATTCAGGGCTTCAACACCATGGACTACTACCGCGACCTGCTGAACCGTGCGGAGCGGCTGCCGGACATCATCACCTGCCGCCGCTTCTCCCTGAACGATGCGGCTCCTCTGGCAGAGCACCTGATGGACCTGAGCACGACCGAGGTGGCTGGCACCTTCTATTCCAGCTACCTGAACAACAATCAGGAGCCGGATGGTGCGATCCGCTGGCTGCCCATGTGCGCCGAGGTGGACGGCACGGCTGCAAATGTCGATCTGTTTGCTCAGTACAACGTCCCCCTGCCCACCAACTACGCTGAGTTCGTGGCGGCCATCAATGCCTTTGAGGCTGTCGGCATCAAGGGCTATCAGGCAGACTGGAGGTATGACTACACCTGTCTGGAAACCATGCAGGGCAGTGCTATCCCGGAGCTGATGAGCCTGGAGGGCACCACATGGCGCATGAACTACGAGAGCGAGACCGAGGACGGCTCCACCGGTCTGGACGATGTGGTATGGCCGAAGGTCTTTGAAAAATATGAGCAGTTCCTCAGGGATGTGCGTGTGCAGCCCGGTGACGACCGGTTGGAGTTGAACCCCATTGCCAAGCCTTTCTTTGCGCGGCAGACCGCCATGATCCGCACCACGGCAGGCATAGCGGATGTAATGCCTGACCAGTACGGCTTTAACGCATCCATTCTGCCCTATTTCGGCGAGACTGCCAACGATAGCTGGCTGCTGACCTACCCCATGTGTCAGGCAGCAGTTTCCAACACGGTAGCACAGGACGAGGCAAAGCTGGCTGCTGTGCTGAAGGTACTTGGGGCCGTGTACAGCGCAGAGGGACAGAGCAAGCTGGCCTCTGGCGGCGCGGTGCTCTCTTATAACAAGGAAGTCAATATTACCTCCTCCGCCTCTCTGGAACACGTTGAGGATGTCATCAGCGCAAATCATCTGTATATGCGTCTGGCCTCCACCGAGTTCTTCCGCATTTCGGAAGACGTGGGCCACAAGATGATCACCGGCGAATACGATGCCAGGGCCGGATACGATGCGTTCAATGAGCAGCTGGTCACCCCCAAAGCAGACCCCGAAACCGAGATCCTGTTCACCCAGAACACCGCATACTCCATCGACATGACCGACCACGGCAGCGCTGCGGCTTCCTCACTGATGAACGCCCTGCGCGCCGCCTATGATGCGTCTATTGCAGTCGGCTATTCGCCGCTGGTGTCCACCTCCATCTACTGCGGCGATTACAGCAAGCAGCAGCTTTTGTGGGTAATGGCTGGCAACTACGCTGTCTCGCAGGGTGAATATACCGGTGCAGAGCTGCGGCAGATGATGGAGTGGCTGGTGAACGTGAAGGACAACGGCGCAAACCCCATCCGTCACCGGAATTATATGCCCGTGACCAGCGGCATGGAATACAAGGTGACCGAATATGAGCAGGGCAAGTTCCGTCTGGAAGAACTCACCATCAACGGTACACCGCTGGACGATACCGCCGCCTATACCGTATTTGTGGCAGGCACCGATGTGTGGATAGAGAACGAAGTCTACTGCAACTGCCCCATGCCGGAGAATCTGAAAACCAAGCGGACGGAATATGCCATTGAAAAAGCAGACAGCCGCTCCTGCCTGAAGGATTCGCTGGCGGTCAGCAAGCAGTTCCCCGCCCCCTCCGAGTATCTGACCATTGTACAGGGAGAATAAACTCTTGAAAAATGAAACTACGATGCGGCCTACGATAAAAAAACGTATCCTCGCAGTTCTGGCAGCACTGCTGCTCGGCGTTGGTATTTGGACGAGCTTCGTTGTCTTTACGGATTTTATGGAGCACACCATCTACGAGGAAAGCACGGCACACCTTACGGAGATCTACCATCAGGCAAACCAGACCCTTTACAATAAGGTATCTCTCAACTGGGGCGTCATGCGGATGTGGACACCTTATCTGGAAAGTGCGCAAAGCGATGCCGATGTCTGCTCTTTCCTTGCACAGGCAAAGGGAGAATATCATTTTACAGACTTTTTCTTCGTTTCGCGGGATGGCTCCTATGTCGCACTGGATGGTGAACGAGGCTATCTTGATCTGGGTCGGACGCTGTCGCAGTTGATCCTGGAGCAGCAGCCTATCGTGGCAAACTCGGTGGTCCCGGACAAGCCGGAGATCATGGTGTTTGCAGTCCCCACGGAAAAAGGCAGCTATCAGGGCTTTGACTACGAAGCCATTGCCGTCACCTACAACAACAGGGATCTGGTGGACTCCCTGAAGATCTCTGCCTTTGAAGGACACGGCAGCACCTTTGCGGTGCTGCCGGATGGCCGTGTGGTACTGGACAGCAGCAGCGCGGATATGCGCGGCGTACACAACATCCTTGCCATGCTCAAAAATTCGGCTGGTTTTACGGCAGAACAGGTCGATGCCCTGCAAGATTCTTTTGCTGCCGGGGAGAGCGGCAACCTTGAGTTTTCCATCAATGGCGTCAGCTATTACATGGTTTATGGTTCTGCCTCCTTCCAGAACTGGACGATCCTTGGCATTGCTCCCAAAAGCGTTGTGAACGCCAACATGAACCGGCTGCAATACACCACCATGGCCGTGATGAGCGGTACAACGGGTATGCTGGCCGTTGCTGCTCTGCTGCTGGTGGTACAGAACAACCGGCAAAAGCTGCGGAAAAAGGATCAGCAGCTGCTGGCACGCGAGGAGTTGTTCTCGAACCTTTCCCGCAATGTGGACGATGTGTTCCTGATGATCGACACCGAAACTCGCAAGGTGGAATACGTCAGCCCCAATGTCCAGCGCATTCTGGGCCTCTCTCCCGAGGCGGTGCAGGAGGATCTCTACGTTCTATACCCTGCCGGAGACGACAGCGGTGCATCGCGGCTGGAAAATCTGATGCAGATGGAACAGGGCGTCCAGCAGGAATGGGAGCGTGAATTTGTCAATCAGGAGACCGGTGAGCCTCGCTATATCCATGTGACCGGCTTCATCAATGATGTGCAGGGCGCAAGAAAGTGCATCGTGGATCTGTCTGACCGCACGGGCGAGCACCAGACCACGCTGGCTGTGGAAGCCGCACTGGAAGTAGCCGAAAAGGCCAGCAAAGCCAAGACAGACTTCCTCTCCAATATGTCCCACGACATCCGCACCCCCATGAACGCCATCATCGGCATTACTACCCTGATGAAAAACGAGCTGCACCAGCCGGAAAAGCTGGCCGAACATCTGGGCAAGCTGGAAACTTCCGGTCGGCTGCTGCTGGGCATCATCAACGATATTCTGGACATGAGCCGCATCGAGAGCGGCAAGACCACCCTGAACATCGAAAAAACGAACCTTCCCCAGCAGGTCAGCCAGCTGGACAGCATTATCCGGCAGCAGGCCAGCCAGCGCCGCCAGACCTTCACGGTGGAGAACCATGTGCAGCACGAAAACGTGCTGGCCGACCCCAACCGCCTGAATCAGGTCCTGATGAACATCCTCTCCAATGCGGTCAAGTATACGCCCCAAGGCGGACACATCCGGTTGGCGGTGGACGAGCTTACCCATACCGAGCACTACGCCAAATACCGCTTTGTGGTACAGGATGACGGCATCGGCATGAGCGCGGTCTACCAGAAGACTCTCTTCGAGCCCTTTACCCGCGAGGAAAAATCCGGCACCAACCGGGTGCAGGGCACGGGCCTCGGCATGGCCATCACCAAGAGCATCGTAGACCTGATGGGCGGCACCATCCATGTGGAAAGCGCCCCCGGCAAAGGCTCCCGCTTTGAGGTCGTGCTGGAACTTCCCATCGACGCCGAGGCAGATAAGGTGCAGACGGCGTCGGCCCTCCCGGAGGAGGATGAGGCCGTCTCTCCCCTGTCCGGGATGAAGTTCCTCTGCGCCGAGGATAACGCCATCAACGCCGAAATTCTGGAAATGCTGCTGGAGACCAAGGGCGCAAGCTGCACCATCTGCTCCAACGGTCAGGAGATCGTGGATGCCTTTGCCAGCGTCAAGCCCGGCGAGTATGACATGATTTTGATGGACGTGCAGATGCCGGTGATGGACGGCCTGGAGGCCACCCGCCGCATCCGCAATGGCGAAAATCCGCTGGGCAGGATCATCCCCATCCTTGCCATGACCGCCAACGCCTTCCTTGAGGATATGCAAAAGAGCAAGGAAGCCGGCATGGATGAACATCTCTCCAAACCCGTGGACATTGCAGCACTGGAACAGACCGTAAAACGCTTCCGCGTTACCCCCCCCCCATTAAAAAATAGCGGAAAAGCGCGTTTTCGCAGATGACCGGCACCCACGACCTAGCATGGCCGCCCATTTGTAGCCCAGCTCTTTTTTGTGAGAGAGCAATCATGATGAATCAAAGTATTGGATGGTATTGCGTATGAAACAACAGTCAAATAAAATCCTGCCTATGTTGCTATCGGCACTTGCCCAGTTGAGCGCCTGCCTGATCGTCTGGAATTTTCATATTCCAAATCCAAATATCCTGCTTTTTGTTGTTCTTTCTGCTGTGCTCGTGAAATACGGCTATGCAGCAGGAATCGTAAGCGGCCTCATTGCATTCCTATACTCCGCGTTTTTCTTTTCTACCGACCACAGCTTTTTTCTTTACACCTCTTTGAACCTTCAAAAGCTTATCGTGATCGGCCTTGGTATCGCTGCGAACATTCTGCTGATCGGTCGCCTGCAATGGCAGTTAGAGCGCTCCAGCATGGAAAAGATGCAGGCCGAAGCCGAGGAAAAGCTTCAAGAAACAACAGAGAGCTACCGTGCAAAACTTTACCACGATGTCTTGACTGGCACATACAACCGCCGCTACTATGAGGATATCGCATCCCGTATCGTCGGCCCCGCAGGCATCGCGCTGATGGATGTGGACGATTTCAAGATCTGCAACGACACCTATGGACATTACGCCGGAGATATGGCACTGGAAACAGCGGCAAATGCCATCCACTCCTGCATCCGAAACACCGACCTGCTCATCCGCTACGGCGGGGATGAATTTCTGCTGGTGCTGCCCGGCATTCCGAGCGACATCCTGCAAGCCAAGCTGGAGCAGATCAGAGCCGCCGTGCAGCAGGCTACTGTACCCGGTTATTCGCATTTTCGCCTCTCACTGAGCATCGGCGGAACGATGCAGGCCATCACCGACCCGATGGAGAATGCGGTTCGCCGGGCAGATTGGCTGATGTATCAGGCAAAGTGCCGCAAGAATGCCGTCATGGTGGAGGTTCCGGGGCATGACCTGGCGGCTTTGGAAAAACTTTTGCAGAACAAGTCACAGATCTTACTTGTGGATGACTCCGCAATGAACCGCATGATGCTGACAGAGATCCTGGGGGATAGTTACCATGTCCTGGAAGCAGAAAACGGACGGGAATGCATGGAAAAATTGCAGGCAGAAGCCGAAAACATTGCACTGGTGCTGCTGGACATCAATATGCCCGTTATGGACGGCTTTGAAGTGCTGAAAGCCATGAATGCCAACCACACCATCGAGGATATCCCGGTCATTATGATCTCCAGCGAGGACTCCGATGCGACGATCCGGCGTTCCTATGAGCTGGGCGCAAGTGATTATGTCAATCGCCCCTTCGATGCTCATATCGTGTACCGTCGTGTGACCAACACCATCAAGCTGTACGCCAAGCAGCGGCGGCTGGTGCAGATGGTCTCTGAGCAGATCCGCGCCCGTGAAAATAATACGGATACGCTGGTAGGTGTACTGAGTCATATCGTAGAATTCCGCAACGGCGAAAGCGGCGCCCATGTGCGGCACATCCGTATCATCACCGAGCTGCTGCTCCACCGTCTGTTGGAGTTCAGCAGCAGATACTCGATCACTGCGGAACAGCAGGATATGATCCCGCTGGCTTCTGCCCTGCACGACATCGGAAAAATCGGCATTGACGAAAAGATCCTTAATAAGCCCGGCAGGCTGACCCCGGAGGAATTCGAGGTCATGAAGACCCACAGTATGCTGGGAGCACAGATGCTGCATGATCTGGATAATTTTGCAGAGCAGCCGCTGCTGCAAACGGCCTACGAGATCGCCCGCTGGCACCACGAACGCTGGGATGGGCGCGGCTACCCGGATGGACTGAAGGGCGATGAGATTCCCATCAGCGCACAACTGGTCTCGCTGGCTGATGTGTACGATGCACTGACCAGCGAACGCTGCTACAAAAAAGCCTTCTCCCACGAAAAAGCCGTGCAGATGATCCTGAACGGCGAGTGCGGAGCGTTCAACCCGCTGCTGCTGCAGTGCCTGACAGATATTCAGGCTGACCTGAAAGAAAAATTACAGCGGCACAACTGAGCAATGGATGCAATAAAACAGGAGAACAAAAAGCCCAAATGAAACACAGAATCTCACGCCGTGCATTTCTGCGCGGCTGCACGCTGCTGGCGGCCTCTGCTGCCGTCGGCAGTCTGACTTCCTGCGGCGGAACGAACGCGAAGGACAGCGGTCTTCCGCAGATCATTGTGGGAAGCGATACCTATCCACCCTATATTTATCTGAACAATGACGGCGTTCCCGCCGGGATCGACGTGGAGATTGCCACCGAAGCGTTCCGCCGCATGGGATATGCTGCCCGGTTTGAACCGATCGATTGGGAGCAAAAAACAGATCTGGTGGAAAGCGGTACCATCGACTGCATCTGGGGCTGCTTTTCCATGGATGGGCGCGAGGAGGTATACCGCTGGGCGGGACCCTACATGGTGAGCCGTCAGGTGGCTGCGGTGGATGCCGACAGCAGCATCCGGACACTCGGCGACCTTGCCGGAAAGACCATCGCCGTGCAGAGCACCGGCAAGCCGGAGGAGATCTTTCTCAGCGGCTCCGACCCGCGCATCCCGCAGACCGTCGAGGTGTTCAGCACCGAAGACCGCAGCGTGCAGTATGCGATGCTGGCCTGCGGCTATGTGGATGCCATCGCTGCCCATGAGACGGCCATCCTGCAATACATGAAGGACAATTCCGTGGAGTTCCGCATCCTCGAAGAACCGTTGCTGATCACCGGGCTGGGCATCGCCTTTGCCAAAAACGACAGCCGCGGGCTGGACACCCAGCTGAACGCTGTTCTTGCTCAGATGCGCACAGACGGCACACTGGAGCAGATCCTTGGCAAGTATCTTGAACATGCTTCGCAGTATCTGGAGGTGGACACCATTGGCACATAAAAACAAACCCATCTCAGATACATGGAGATGGGGGCTCTATCTGGTCATCGGCGTGCTTTTTATGGCCGGCGTCGTTTTTTTCTCGAGTTGGCAGGCACTGCGCGCAACGGAGGCTCGTTTCTGCCAGACCCTTGATTTTGTCAAATCCCAGTCCACCAGCTTTGAAAAGCACAACGATACGGTCGTGGCCAAAGCGCTCCGCCGCGCGGCGGTATCGGTGCATCAGCTGGCACAGGCCCCTGCGCTCGACCTTTCCGACCCGCAATGCCTGAACAGGCAGGCAGAGATGCTCTGGCTCACAGGTATTTCGGTTCTGGCCCCGGACGGTACGCTCCTGTGCGAATCCACAACGAACGGCATCGGCTATGCCCAGTTTGGAGAACAGCTCAAAAATGATGCCGTTCTGGACGTTTTCGCTTACCCGCAAAAAACCTATCTGAAGCGGGTCCTGCTGGAGGATGGGTCTGCCGTGGATGTTGCGGCACACCGGGCAGAAAGCAAAGAGGTCATCCTGCTTGCCTACCGCTATACCCCGGCAGAATTTGTAGAGGGAACGGCTTTGTCCATCCAGAGTGTACTGGACGGTTACTCGGTTGAGACCAGCGGCACATTGTTCATCGTGCAGAACAATCAGGTCATTGCCTCTAACCGCCCGGAACTCATCGGGCAGAATGCTGCGGACAGTCCGCCAGTGCAGGAGATCCGCAAAGCTGGGGCGGCCGAAACGCTGACCCATACCCACGATCGGAACGGCTCCGGCTGCTATGTTGGAATGTACTGCCACGGAAGGTCTTTCGATCTCTACGCGTATACGGATGAAAAATCCGTCTTCCGTGAATCGTTTCCGTTGATTTTGATGGCGCTGGCCGGTTACATCCTGCTTGTAATGGTCCTTCGGGTGCTGCGCAGACGCTCCGTGCAGGAGATGGAGCAGCAGAAGAAAGAGCAGGAGAAGAAGTATCAGGCTCAGCTGGAGGAACAGAACCGCAAGCTGGAGATCGCACTCCAGCACGAGGGTGCGGCAAACCGTGCCAAGCGGGAGTTCCTGTTCAATATGAGCCACGATATTCGCACCCCCATGAACGCCATCATCGGCTTCACCTCGCTGGCTGCGACCCATATTGATAATAAGGAACAGGTGCTGGACTACCTGAAAAAGATCTCTATCTCCAGCCATCATCTGCTTTCCCTCATCAATGATGTGCTGGATATGAGCCGCATCGAGAGCGGAAAAGTAAAAATTGAAGAAAAAGCGGTGCATCTGCCGGACCTCGTCCACGATGTGCGCTCCATCATCCAACCCGATGTTTCGGCAAAGCGGCTGTCGCTTTTCATCGATACCATGGACGTGGAGAACGAGGACATCATCACCGACCCGCTGCGGCTGAACCAGATCTTGCTGAACATTTTGTCCAACGCCATCAAGTTCACTCCCACAGGCGGTACGATCAGCATCCGCATTGCCCAGAAGAACGGTGCGCCCAAGGGCCGTGGCTGCTATGAGTTCCGCATCAAGGACAATGGCATTGGTATGAGCGAAGAGTTCCAGAAGCACATCTTTGAGGCGTTCAGCCGGGAGGAAAGCTCCACCGTCAGCGGCATTCAGGGTACCGGCCTGGGTATGTCCATCACCAAGAACATCGTGGATATGATGGGCGGCACCATTGCGATCGAAAGTGAACCGGGCAAGGGCAGCGAATTCATCGTAGATCTCTGCTTCGCACTCAGCGGACAAAAGGTGGAGCCCAAGCAGCTCCCGCAGTTGGAAGGGCTGCGCGCATTGGTAGCAGACGACGATACCGACACCTGCCTGAGCGTCAGCACCATGCTGTCCAAGATCGGGATGCGGCCGGAGTGGACGATCTCCGGCCGGGAAGCGGTGATCCGCACCCGATACGCCATGGAGCAGGGCGACGAATTCAGCATCTACATCATCGACTGGCTCATCCCCGATATGAACGGCATCGAGGTCGTGCGGCAGATCCGCAAGGTGATCGGGAAAAGCTGCCCTATCATCATTCTGACGGCCTACGATTGGACGGATATTGAAGAGGAAGCCCGCGCTGCCGGAGTGACCGCCTTCTGCGAAAAGCCGCTGTTCCTTTCCGAACTGCGCAGAGTGCTGGCAGAACCTTACGGTGCAGAGCCTGCCTGTAAGCCAGCGCAGCCAGATGCCGCCGAGCTCAAGGGAAAGAAGCTTTTGCTGGTGGAGGACAATGCCTTGAACCGCGAGCTCGCACTGGAGATCCTGAAGGAAGCGGGCTTTGCGGTAGACACTGCTGAGGATGGCGAGATCGCTGTCCAGAAGATGAAGCAGGCGGCCCCCGGGCAGTACGATTTGATCTTAATGGACATCCAGATGCCCAAGATGGACGGTTACGAGGCAACGCGGCAGATCCGCGCTCTGCCGGATGCTGCAAAGGCAGACATTCCCATCTTTGCAATGACGGCAAATGCCTTTGAAGAAGACCGTCAGAGTGCATTGAAGGCCGGTATGGACGGCCACATTGCAAAGCCGCTGGATATTCCGCATCTGCTGCAGGTCCTCGCAGATGTACTGAAATCATAACGGCTGCCAGCCAACAAAAACAAAAGCACCCGCAGCAGGCTTCGCAGAGGCTCTTGACCTCTGGAAGCGAATGCTGCGGGTGCTTTATTTATTTTTTGTCTGACAGGCGTTTGGCTTACAGGATCTTGCGTAGCTCCTGCACAAGGTCGCCGATCACGATGGGCTTGGACAAAAAGCCGTTCATGCCGCTTTCCAAGGCGTTGCGGCGGTCCTCGTCGAAGGCGTTGGCGGTCATGGCAAGGATCGGGAGCTTTGCCCGGGCAGGGTCATCCAGTGCGCGGATCTTCCGGGTGGCGGTGTAGCCGTCCATCACCGGCATCTGCACATCCATCAGCACCAGATCATAGCTGCCCGGCGCTGCGGTGCTCACCTTTTCCACCGCCACTTCACCGTTTTCCGCCGTATCGACCCGGAAGCCGTACTCGCGCAGGATCTCCTGCGCGATCTCGCGGTTCAGCTCGTTGTCCTCTACCAGCAGGATATGTCTGTCCTTGAAGTCGGCGTTCTTTTCCGGCAGAATCTCCTGCGACGCATCTGTCAGCTTCTGGCCGAGGGCGCTCATCAGGGTCTCGCGCAGGTCAGACATGAACATGGGCTTGGAGCAGAAGGCGGTCACACCGGCGGCCTTTGCCTCTACCTCAATGTCAGACCAGTCGTAGGCCGTCAGGATGATGATGGGGGTATCGTCGTTCAGGCTGCGTATCTGGCGGGTGACCTCGATGCCGTTCATATCCGGCAGCCGCCAGTCGATGATATAGGCGTGGTAGACATCGCTCATCTCGATGGACTGCCGCGCGCGCAGCACCGCTTCCTTGCCGGAAAGGGTCCATTCCGCGCGCATTCCCACCTTGACCAGCATCTTTGTCACGCTGTCGCAGGTGTTGAAATCGTCGTCCACCACCAGAGCCTTCAGGCCTTCCAGCTCGGTGATCTTTTCCACCGGGCGGTGCTCTGCCTGCACCCGCAGCGGCACACGAATGATAAACTCGCTGCCCTTGCCCTGCGCTGTCTGCACCTCGATGGTGCCGCCCATCATATCCACGATGTTTTTGGTGATGGCCATGCCAAGACCGGTGCCTTGGATACGGCTGACCGTGGAGGTGCGCTCCCGCTCAAACGGCTCAAAGATTTTTTTGGCAAATTCCGGGCTCATGCCGATGCCGTTGTCCTTGATGCGGAATTCGTACTGCCCGCAGCCGCGCACCTGCCCGGCAAGCTGGCGCACCCGCACCGAGACCGTGCCGCCCGCCGGGGTAAACTTGATGGCGTTGGACAGCAGGTTCAGCAGGATCTGGTTCAGCCGGGTCTTATCGCAGTAGACATCCTCGTCGGTCACGTCCATCGCGTCCATATAAAGCTCCAGCTGTTTTGCGTAGATCTGCCCGCTGACGATGGTTTTCAAATCGTGCAGCACATCCGAAAGGTTGACTTCCACTTCTTCCAGATGGATCTTTCCGCTTTCGATGCGGCTCATATCCAGCACATCGTTGATGAGTGAGAGCAGATGGTTGCTGGAAGCAAGGGTCTTGGCCAGATAATCCTTCACCCTCTCCTTGTCGTCGATATTGCTGATCGCCAGTGTGGTAAAGCCGATGATGGCGTTCATGGGGGTGCGGATGTCGTGGGACATATTGGAAAGGAAGGTGCTCTTGGCGCGGTTGGCAGTCTCGGCGGCTGCAACGGCATCCGAAAGCGCCTGATTTACCTGTTTGTCGGCGGTGCGGTCGGACATGACAAGGATGTATTTGGTCCTGCCCTCCACCTCGCTGCCTATGGCGATGTTATGGAACCAGCGCCGCTCTTTGGTTTCCAGATGCTCAAACTCGAAATCCCATTCCCGCTGCTGTCCGCTGAGAAGCCCATCCAGAAAGTTTTCGCTGTGCTCCGGGGCGCCCAGCTTGTCCAGAGCAAAGGCATTTTGCCGGACTTCTTTCCACGGGATGCCCAGCAGACGCTCAATGTTCGGGCTGACATAATCCACCTTGGAGGTCTCTGCGTCCAACATCAGGAAAACGTCGTCAACGTTCAGCGAGAGCTTCTGGAACAATTCATCCCGGTAGGAGATCTCGGTATCCTTCCGGCGCAGGGTCATATGGCTTCTGCGCACAATGAGCAGAATGACCAGCACCGCAAGACCTGCGGCGATGCCCGCTACGATCTGTATCGTATGGAACCACAGCTTATCCAGATTGGCATTGACGATTTTGACCGGGACAAGTCCCAGCATCGTCCAGCTCTGGATCGCCGTGCCCTCGTAGACCAGATAATAACTGATGCCGCCCAGCTTTACCTTCATGTTTCCGCTGCTGCCCTGTGCAAAGGCATTGGACAGATCCAGGATCTGCGCCTCGGAAAGGTCGGAATGGTCGCGCAGCATCGCAATGAAGTTGTAGACCGTTTCCTTGCGGTTTACGGAATTGTCGATGACCACCCGCCCATCCGGGTAGATGACATAGTTGCTGGCATTGCCCTGAAAGGCAGAATTGTCCAGTAATCTCAGCACCTCATCATTGTAATAGGTGATGGCAACGGCATCGTAGGCAAAACCCCGGTAGCTGCCCTGCGTTTCGGGACAGATGAACGCCAGCATCTGGGTTTTTCCAGGCAGAGCCGTATTCATCACAATATCGTTACCGCTGGCAAGCTCTTCGTCCAGATTTGTCTGCAGGCCAAGGTAGCCCGTTTCCCCGGTCACAGTCATGTAGTTGCCGTCATAGGTAAGAAAGTAGAATTCGGCAAACCCAGCCTTCTGCTGTGCCGCCCTGATATACGCCTGTATTTCGGCCTCATCCGAGGTACTTTCCAGAAAGCCGTTGTACAGATGCAGGTAGGTCAGGTTTTTGCGCACCATCTCTTTCAGCATATTATTGGATTTATGCAGCACCTCTTCCAGATGCGAGGTGCTTTCCTGATAGATGGTCTGGGACACAAACGAGATGTACCGAACGCTGAAACCTGCTATCAGCAAGACCAGAAGAAGAATGGAAGCAACCGGAAGCCACTTTTGCCGGGGATGGCAGTTTCGTTTGGATTCGTGCTTTTCGTCTGCCATCCTGCTCACCTCAACGTAATGTAGTTTTCAGGTTCTGCAAGCGCTGCGCCGCCGCCGGAGACATGATCGCGCCATCTGTTTTTTACCCATGTATCTCCGTCCAAAGGCGTGCCGCTCTCGCTCGCAAGCAGCGCTTCCATCTGTTTTTCCGCTGCCAGACAGGTCACGGTAACGGTGTCGTCGTCCCGGAGCGGCTGTCCGTTCCGGGTGATGCCGGTCAGGGTATAGCTGCCGCCTGCCTCTTTGACCTCCACGGCAATGCCGCTGACCACCGGCAGAGAGCCGCGGTTGAAGGGTACAAACCCACCCTTGCAGCCCTCCACAAAGGCGCGGACGGTCTCCTTCAGCTCTGCGCCGGTCATGGTGCGCTGGCGGGACATCAGACCGTTGGGCATGATCATGGAAGCGGCCATTTTCTTATTATAGTCTGCCTGCAGCACACTGCCGGTAAAGCTGTTTGCGGTGGCAAGCAGCACATCGGTGC
>ERZ860668.1341-NODE-1341-length-15624-cov-4.790674_pt1 | contig 15624 bp, 6 predicted proteins | sample MGYA00510062_ERZ860668 | MGnify/ENA primary metagenome ERZ860668 (study PRJEB30046, sample SAMN00715258) | human gut metagenome | study: EMG produced TPA metagenomics assembly of the A metagenome-wide association study of gut microbiota in type 2...
GTCCCAGTCCAGCTCGACGTAGCACTTGTCGGCGATCTCGAGCGTGTTGTCGCAGGCCTCGGGGCAATACGGGAACATCGCCCGCATCTCCTCCTCGGTCTTCATGTAAAACTCCGAGCCGGTCATGCGCATGCGGTTGGGGTCGTCGACCTTGGCGTTCATGCCGATGCACATGATGACGTCCTGCACGGGAGCGTCCTCGCGGCGCAGGTAGTGGAAGTCGTTGGTGGCGATGACCTTGACGCCTACCTGCTTGGCGATGTCGATGAGCGTGCGGTCCATCTGCTCATCGGTCAGGCCGTTGTCGGTGGTGATGCCGTGTTCCTGGATCTCGATATAAAAGTCGCCAGGTTCGAAGGTATCACGGAAGGTCTCGGCCCACTTGATGGCGCCCTCCATGTCACCGCGGTCGATGTATTTGGGAATGATGCCCGCGATGCAGGCGCTGGTGCAGATCATGCCCTTGGCGTGGCGGCGCAGGTTGTCGAGCGTCACGCGGGGCTTGTAGTAAAAGCCCTGCACGGCTGCCTCGGAGACCGTCTGCATCAGGTTGACGTAGCCCTCCTGGTCCTTGGCCAGAAGGATCATGTGGTAGAGCTCGGGCTTATGGTCGCGAGCAAGGGTCTCGTCCGGCGTAAAGTAGACCTCGCAGCCAAAGATGGGCTTGATGACCAGAGGCGGCTTGAGCTCGTCGATGTTGCCCTTCTCGTCCCACATGGCCATGTCCTTCACATACTGGGCATGCTCGCGCGGGTTTTCCTCGGGATCGGGCTCCACCAGCTCGTCGCGGCGATCCTTTTCCAAAAAGGCCTTGTCGTGACTCCAGGTTTTGTACTCAGGCGTGTTGTGGTTGACGGCGTCGCAGGCCAGCGCCAGGTCGGGCACGCCATACATGTAGCCGTGGTCGGTAATGGCGACGGCGGGCATGCCCAGCTCTACGGCGCGATTGACCATATCCTGGATACGGGTTGCGCCGTCGAGCATGGAGAAAACGGTGTGGTTGTGCAGATGGACGAATGCCATGTGATGAGCTCCGATGCGGGTTCGTGTTCTGACTGAACGATTTTACCGCACGGCGCGGATAGCACCCGAACCTAGCCAAACCAACACGGGTAGTCAATTTGGGACCTTCAAAAAGGGGAATGAGGGCATCCAGATATATCGAGTATTACTGGAACCCCGGCGATGCGCGGAATGATTTGTGACGAATAGTCATGTCCATCAAGAAGGCTCGACGCTTCGGATAGCTCGTCAATCGATATATCAATTCTTGGAGACCTGTATTCCAACCATTTTTAATGAAACAACGGCGGTAATTGCTATCGCGATTGCACCAATAATACCGAGCGCTATCTGAATGGGATATAACCCCAACACATGTCCAAATATGGAGAAAAACACTGCAGAAAAGAGAGCCCTTACCAGAGACGCGACGGAAAGGATCGTCGCGCGGAGATCGTCCGCTATCGCGTCTTGGATTAAGTTTTCCGAAGTGATGTACACCACTTCTGGGAGAAAACAAAGCACCATGCTAAGGCCAAACAAACACAGCGGATTTGAAGCGAACCACGGAAGAATCATGAAAAGGCCAGCCTCGATTAGCATCGAGCCGAGCATGGTATTTCTTTTCCCGAAACGCAATGAGAATAAATCTGCTGCAATGTAGGCCGTCGCATTTACTGCATAGGATGCACCGAAAAAGATTCCTATTATGGAGACGGGAGCATCAAATGCGTCGAATACCAACTGATTCAAGTTGTAATAACTCCCATAGAATCCATCGAGCATGCTTGTGCCGATTAGAAGAAGCAATACCGCAAAAGCGGATTCTCCAACACGCCAGGTTTCGCGTCTGAACATCTTGGCCGCGTCAAACCTTCCCTTTTCAGAGCTTTCAGAACGGGTCGCTTCCGTCCTCTCAATGGGATACAGAAGGAAAAGCTGCAGGAGATAGAAAACGGAGACACATACGTAGAGGGCGCTCCAAGATACTTGGGCAATGAAAGATCCGAGCACAATCGCCATTCCCGTAGCGATTGATTGCGCGGCAAGCAGCCGAGCGTTGATGGTGAGGAAACGCTCTCCTTGACCGGCATTCCGGGCAATTTCATATAAAAGTGCTTGTTCGGATCCCGATTGAAGGGAGTAGGCGAGTGCCTCAACAAGGGAAAGCACGACAAGAAAGGGACCTGAGAGCAACAGCATGCCAGCCGTATGGAAGAAAAGCAGCAGCATGGCAGGTGGAAGTACCTCATGTGCATTTGGTTTGGAATCTTTTGTTTCCCATTGATTGCAATAGCAGCACAGGGAGTCATAAAGGTGAAAGGGTATTTTAGTGAAGTACAAGCTATCCGTCAGATCGAAAAAAACAGTAATTATGTGTTTTTTTACGATGCAGCGGATTTGGATGAAGTAAAGCGCAAAAACATTGACTGCCAAGGTACGATTGAAAAAGTATTGTCAGTTGTATTTGAAGGGAGTAATGTTAACTATTTAGTCCGGGGAGACGAAGTTGTACTGAAAGTGAATAAACAGAGTGTACAGCAGAAAGGAGAGAAAAGAGTCGTCACAGGTGTGGTTACAGACGCCATAGACGGCGAGCCGTTGGTAGGTGTGAACATTGTTGTGAAAGGTCAGAAAAGTGGAACTATCACGGATTTGAATGGTAGATATTCTATTTCTGTGAGCGGAGACAAAGCCGTACTGGTCTTCTCGTACATTGGTTACCAGAAACGTGAAGCTCCGGTAGAAGATTTAGGAGTGGTTAATGTCACGATGTCCGGAGAACAGCAGACGTTGAACGAGGTCGTTGTTGTAGGTTCCGGAGTACAAAAGAAAGTGAGTGTGACAGGGGCTATTACAAATGTGAAAGGAGATATTTTACGAATGCCGACTTCACAATTAAGTACTTCGTTTGCCGGTAAGCTGGCAGGTGTGATTGCTACCACTAAAACAGGAGAGCCGGGTTCTGGGGCTGATTTTTATATTCGCGGTATTTCTACTTTTGGCGGGCGTACAACACCGCTTATATTATTGGACGATGTAGAAATTTCAGTAGCTGATCTGAACTATGTGCCGGCGGAAAATATCGAGAGTTTCTCCATTTTAAAAGATGCTTCTGCAACTGCAATTTATGGTGCACGCGGTGCAAATGGTGTAATGATAATCTCGACAAAGGGAGGTGATTACAATATGAAGACGAAAGTTAATGTTAGTGCGGAGAACTCTTTCAATATCATGTCCGATTTTCCTGAGTTTGTAGATGGTCCCAGATATATGGAACTTTACAATGAAGCTGACCTGTCGAGAAATCCGAATAAATCGAAAGATCAATTATTGTATTCGGACAGACGGATCCAGTTGACCCGTGACGGGGTAAATCCTTATGTATATCCGAATGTGGATTGGCAGGATGTCATTTTCAAAAAGATGACAATGACGCAGCGTGCCAATATCAATGTATCGGGAGGAGGTACAAAAGTGAAGTATTATATGAGCTTGAATGTCAGCCACGATAGTGGTTTGCTGAATACGGAGAAAGCTTATTCGTGGAACAATAATATTAATATCATGAATTATACGTTCCAGAATAATATCTCCTATAAGTTGACCCCCACAACGACAATCAGGATGAATATGAATGCTCAGATCCGTCAGAACAAAGGGCCTAATATCAATAGTGCTGATTTGTTTAAAATGATTCTGACGACTACTCCGGTAACTTTCCCTGCAACTTATCCTGCGCAACCGGGTGATACGTATATCCGCTATGGGTCTGATTATCAGAGTTCGGACTATCTTTATCCTAATCCTTATGCGCAGATGATGACTTCTTATAAGGAGCAGAATGCGAATACATTGAATACAGTCATTAAAGTGGAGCAGGATTTTGGGTTTGTAACAAAAGGATTGAAGGCAAATATTTGGGTAAACTTTAAAAACTGGTCCAGCAGTTCCTACAATCGTTCCATTACTCCTTATCTTTTCAGAGCTGTGGGATACAGTGAAGATAGTCCGTTGGAATATGACTTGGAACGTATTCAGGAAGGTGCAGACTATATAGCACAGTCGGATATTGCCAGAAGTTCGGATCAGACATTTGAATTTCAGGGAAATATCAGTTATAATCGTCAATTTGGTTTGCACAATGTCGGAGGTATGTTGATGTACCGGCAAAGGGAATACAGAAGTGATGTGCTTCCTAATCGTAATCAAGGAGTCTCAGGACGTTTCACATATGATTACGGACAACGTTATCTGGCTGAAATCAACTTCGGTTATAACGGTACGGAACGTCTTGCCAAGAAGAAGCGTTTCGGTTTCTTCCCGGCAATGTCTTTAGGATGGGTTATCAGTAATGAGAAGTTCTTTGAACCTTTGAAAAATGCGGTGAATAATCTGAAAGTGAGAGCCTCTTATGGATTGGTAGGTAGCGATGATCTGGCACAAGCGGGCGGAAGCTATTATTTATATATTGATAAGCTGACGGATAATAAATTGGATCAGATAAAGTGGACATTTGGAGAGAGTATGAATCACACATTGGGAGGTCCGGAGATTGCCTATTATGCAAATCTGGATGCTGTGTGGGAAAAAGCGAAGAAATTTGATATTGGCGTAGATATGACTTTGTTTGACCACTGGAATATAACAATAGACTATTTCTATGACAAACGTTACGATATATTTATGGAACGTCAGTCTTGGCCTAATTCTTTGGGTTATGGTAAAGCAAAACCTTGGGGAAATGTCGGTAAAATGGATAATAAGGGTGTGGAGTTCAGCCTTAATTATCATAAGAATTTCTCTAAAGATTTGGGGGCTAGTTTTCAGGCTAACCTGACATATAATAAAAATAAGTTGGTTTATAAAGACGAACCGGATTATCCTACTATTTGGAAGTCGGAAACAGGAAAACCATATTCCAGATTGACCGGATATATTTCGGAAGGACTGTTCCAGAGCCAGGAGGAGATAGATAACAGCCCGGAACAGATGGTAGGAAATAGCACTCCGAAGGTCGGTGATATCAAATACCGTGATTTGAATGGTGATGGAAAAATAACGGAAGACGACCAATGTATGATTTCCAAGTACGGTTCTGTTCCACGTTTGCAATATGGTTTCGGTGGTACCGTTAATTATAAAAAATTCGACTTTGGTATTTTCTTCAGTGGTTCTGCATTGCGTTCCATTCTGATCAATGGTTTGGACCCCTTCCTTGAAGGGAATCGTATACCGAATAAGAATGTGTTGAAATTTATTGCAGATAATCACTGGTCGGTAGATAATCCGAATCCGAATGCCGAATATCCGCGTTTGGGATTGACGACCGGTGATATAGGTAATAATACGGTCAACAGTACTTATTGGTTGCGTAATGGTTCTTTCCTGCGTCTGAAGAATTTGGAAATCGGTTATAAAATTCCGTATGGGCGTATTTATGTCAGTGGTGCGAATCTGCTTCGTTTCAGTCCGTTTGATTTGTGGGATCCGGAATTGAGCAGTTGGAATAGCTATCCGTTGCAACGTACGGTCAATGTAGGTTTACAACTTAATTTCTAATAATCTAAATCATAGAAGATATGAATATTTTGAAAAATATAGTTCGAGTGGGTCTGATTGTGACTGCTCTTTCATTTAATTTAGTTTCTTGTGATTATCTGGATGTAGTTCCGCCTGAACAAGCAGGGCTACAGGATGCTACAAAGACCCGGAGAAGTACTTTAGGATTTCTGTTCACTTGTTATGCAGGACTTCAGGAAGATGATTCTCCTATTGGTCACACAAGTGCTCTCAATGGTTCCACAGATGAGTTTGCACTGCCGATAGAATGGCGGAATGATAGTGGAGCTTTTTGGGATGATTATGCATATAATTTAGTCTCGGCAGCCAATCCGGATGGACTTTGGAATAATTATTATAAGTATATTGGTCAATGCTATCTTTTTTTACGTCAGGTCGAAAATAATCCCGGTGAAACCTTATTGCAGGAATGGTTACCGGGTGAAAAAGAACAGTGGTTGGCCGAAGCTCATTTTTTAATTGCTTATTATCATTTTGCATTACTGAGAAAATACGGTCCTATACCTGTTATTACGGAATATGTACCTCAGAGTACTCCCTCTTCCGAGTTTGGTGGAAGATGTCATTATGATTATTGTGTTAACTGGATTGCATATCAACTTGATCTGGCAGCACAGAATTTGCCGCCGACCCGTGAGGGAACAGAATGGGGACGTGCTACTTCTACGATGGCTAAAGCTTTGAAAGCTCGTGTACTGATGTATGCTGCTTCTCCTCTTTGGAATGGTCAATTCCCTTTTTCTTCATGGAAGAATAAAGTGAATACTCCCGGGGATAAAGACTTTTTTGTAGGTGATGATGCTAAATATAAAGAATCTATCGGACGGGATGATTATGGCATTGAACTGGTAAGCAGCAGTTATAATGAGAAAAAATGGGAAAGAGCGATGGAGGCCTGTCAGAAGGCGTTGGATTTTGCGCTTAATGAGGGTGGATGCCGTCTTTATGGAACGGAAGCTTCTGATATGACATTGTATTAGACAGAACTGGGAAATAATGATAAGTGGTTACCTTATGTGCCGGGAAAGGAGGATAATAATATCCAGGAGAACAGAGAGTTCAAAGAAAGAGTAATGATGCTTCGTTATATGGTTGCTTCCCGCTATCCGCATAATAAGGAATTAATCTGGGGGCTAACCGGTAAGAATATTAATTCAAGAATACAGGGACGTATACCGGCGCATATATTCCAAACAGGCAATAAGACTTCTTGGGCAGGGGGATTTTCAGCTATTTCTCCGACGCTATATACCATTGAACATTTCTATACGGAAGATGGTGTGTTGCCTGAAGAGGCCGCTTCAACAGGCGATTTTGCTTCAAGAGCAGAATGGTTCCAAAAAGCAGGAATAGCAGGAAACAACAGAGAGGATATTATTAAACTTTGTGTGAACCGTGAACCGCGTTTTTACGCATGGATGGCGTTCGATGGTGGTGATTACGGTTCAAAGTTGTTGAAGGCCAGCAGTGGCGATGCAGGTTCGCCATGCGTTTTGAACATGAAGACTGCTGCAGGACATGGATACGACCTTACCAGAAGTCCGCGTAACTATAATGTTACAGGATTTATGACCCAAAAATATGTAAATCCGACAGCTCAATTTGTATTCGATGGTGGAGCTTTCCAGGCTGGAGATACCAAACCGATACCTCTTATACGTTTGGCAGAATTGTATCTGAATCTGGCGGAATGTCAGGCGAACGTAGGTGGTGCCAATCTGGCAAATGCTTTAGCCAACTTGAAGGAGGTTCGTGACCGTGCCGGTGTTCCCACGACTACGACTGTACCGGAACAGAGTAAATTAATTGAAATGATTCATAATGAGCGATTTATTGAGTTCTGGAATGAAGGCCATCGTTATCATGATGTGCGCCGTTGGGCGGAAGGTCAGAAATACTTTGGTGCTAAACGTGAGGGGTTGAACGCAATGGTGAAAGATGTACCGTTTGAAAAATTTAATGTAAGGACTACTATTGACCAGCCTTTCAGATGGAACGACCGTTTATATCTGGCTCCTATTCAGAATGCCGAAGTGTATAAAAACCCGCAAATGGTTCAGGCATACGGTTACTAATTGTATTATGAATTTAAAAAGCAAATTTATGAAGAAAAGTTTATTTATACCATTATTATGCGGATTGTCATTTGTCTATACGGCATGTGATGAATATGATGATACATATCCGAAAGAATATCATAAGATCTTGTCTTTGAAGCAAACCGGAGAAGAAAGTAAAATTCTTTATAACACCGGTCAGGATGCTTCTTTTGATATAACAATCATGAAGACCGGATGTGATCCGTCATTAACGGCTCAGGCTCAATTGACTGTATTGTCGGATGAAGCATTAAAGGAATACAATGAAAATTATACTATTTTGCCTTCAAATACCTATTCTATAGATGGCAGCGAGTTGATTTTTCAGTCCGATGAGAGATATAAAATGTCCAAAGTGGTGATGAAAACGAGTGCAATTCAAGCCTTGGTAGAACTTCCGGAAAATGCTGATAAGACTTTTGTATTGCCCATTTCATTGGTTAGTGCTACGGATTCTGTAAATTCTATGAATAATCTCTATGTCATGAAGCCTGTGATTACCACTCCGAAGCTGGAATTTAAAGTCTCTGAGGAAGAATGTGTCCAAGGGTTTATAAATAGTACGGATCCTGTTTTATTCACTATACCTATGGGGTTAGAGATAGACAACCAATGGGATTTCACGGCTAAGGTAGAAGTTGTGAATAACGATGGAAAGGAAGGATACTTGTCTTCTAGCTCAGTAACGCTGGAAAATGACGGTCTGGTAACGTTTGAGCCGGGAAAAGAAGCTTCATTGAAGGTGTCGGTATTGGCAGGAAGCGGTGATGATTTGACAAATCTGGTTGTAGGAGGACGAGTGGCTATTAAAATTACCGAAATAGAAGGAATTAATTTTGATTTTGATAGTCGGGAGTTTAATCTGACAGTGACAGGTAAAGAATATGAGTATAATAACAAAGGGTTGGATGCTTCTATGTTGAGTTTCAATTTCCCCGATTTTGTAGGTAATACAACTGCTGCGAGTTTGTTTGATAAAGATCCTGCAACGTATGTGCAGACTCCATTCCCTAATAGGAACTTTGTTAATACCGGCGGCACTAATCCTTATCTCCAATTGCAACTTCCGGAAGGAGTTACAGATTTTGCCATCTCATGGACACAGTGTTTACAAAATGAAGTCTCTTTATTGAGAGGATTTGATGTACTTTGGTCTGTTGATGGTACATTTGAGGATATTCCTAATGCTCGAAAGTCATATAGTGTGGCTGATTTGAGCGCGGCAGGTGCGGTTAACTTGGGAGCTTCTTTCACAACATCAGCTTGCCATTGTGATACCCCGGTTAAGTTTATACGTATAGTACAAACTTGGAATTGTGAAAGTACCACTGATGCAGGTGGAAGGTGGCAATTCCGATTGGCTGAACTTAAACTGTACGGAGTATCCATTAAATAAGATATATATCTGAAAAATAACTTTATCCGTTGGTTGGTTTGAGTATAAAAGGATTCCGGCCAACGGATTTTTTATCAGTTAAATCTAATATTATTTATTATGGTAAATTTCTTGAAGACACACTTTGGTACCATGTTGACAGTGTTATGCGTCCTGTTACTTTTTACTGCTTGCAGTGACGATGAAGAGGTGATAGATCCCTTTCTAAAAACAGACTTGATTGGTGAAACAATCAATTTGGGTTCGGATGCCGTAGAGGCATTTGACGTGAAAGTAATAACGAACCGGAGAGACTGGGAAATTGCTTCTTTAGGAGTTGTTCAATGGTGTAATTACGAAATCATTCCGGATGGAGAAAATGCTATCATTCGTTTTTCCGTTGCCGAGAATGAGGAAGCCACGCAACGTGAGACAGAATACCGGTTAACGGCACCGGGTTGCCAGCCTTTGAAAATAAAGATTGTTCAATTAGGAACAGAATATGCGATTCTTTTTGATCAGTCCACCCCTAGGAAAGTGACACAGGAGGGTGAAGAATTTTTGTTGACTGTAACTTCTAATGTCGCTAATGAACCTACGATAGAGGCTGATATGGAAGGCTGGGTTGAAATAATAGAACAACCGATAGTGACAAGAACTTTTTCAGACAAGATTTTTAAGGTTACAGTACATAAGAACATCACGTTTCAGAATCGCACGGGGCATATTAAATTTGTCTCAACTGCGTTAAAAGACCCCGTAGTTTTTACTATCATTCAGGAGAAAGCCTCCACTGAAGGTATGGGTGATACGAAATTGAAGGTAAAAAGCGCGGAACTTATAGAAGGCAATGTTTACGGCAATCAGGATGTCAGTAAAACTATTGATGGAGACTATTCGACAAATTATAGTAGTGCCTCACTAGGTTCGCCGGAAGCCAATAGAGGACATTCTATTATCATTGAATATACATTGGAACAGCCCGAAAACATAGGTTATGTTCGTTTGATGCAACGTTCGAACAATGATAAAAATTCTCTTTTTGCCAGTGGAGGTGTTTCGGTTTTGAAAGAAGGCGAAACTACTTGGAATGAGGAAATCGGTTTTGTAGCCGCACAAATGGCGGGAGCGGCTGTTGATATTAGTGTTAATAGCCTTCAAGTGAGTAAAGTGCGTGTACGTATCGATCGGATGACGCCTGGAATTGATAACGTCAATGTGGCTCTGGCCGAGTTCGAGTGTTATCAGTATTCGGATAATACAAATGACATTTTGGAAGCGCAAAAGTTCTTTACGGACGAGACCTATTCGGAATTAAAGGGTACAGTGACTTCAGAAAGCCTTAAGGAGATCAAGACCGCCGTTATTTATCAATTAGCGAAAGAATTGCTGGAAGGGAAATACGATAAAAAATTTCGTTTTAGTACCTACCATTCTTGCAAGAGTCCTGAAATAGTGGCAGAAGAACTGACTATAGGCTCAAGAAGTATATATGATAATCCGACGGGAATCTATTTTACGCAGGGAGAGCCGGTGCTGGTTTTCGTTATGTACAAAGGAGCAAGCAATACCCCGCTGAGTCTTGCTATTGCCGATTATAGGGAAGGTGGAAAGAAAAGCGTGATCTCCTTGCGGGGAGGTTTGAATGTGATTACTCCGGCAAATTCGGGTAATGGCTATATTCAATATTGGACGAGAGATGATGCCGGAGATACAGATGTCGATATTCATTTTTGTTTCGGTAAACAGATTGGCTATTGGGATGTAAGACGTGGTGATACGGATGCCACTTGGCCGGAAATATTGGAGAGGGCTAAGAGAAGTGCGGTGGATATTCCGAATGCGATGATGGATATTCTGGGACAAAGAGTACACTTGCAGAATACGGTGAATGCCTTTGCCAAATGTGCGCCAAACGCAATTCAGGCAGTAGTCGATATGCACGACCGTATGTTGGATTTTGAATATTTGATGATGGGACTGGTGAAAAACAATGCTGTGCCTGCTAACCGCTTTTTTGGCGTCCGTTCTTGGGGAGGAAGTCCTAATTGGAACGGAGTATGTGCCAATTATCCCAACACGGAAGATGCGATGTTGGTTCCGAAGGTCTTTTATAGAAAGAATAATGTATGGGTTTTCGGACATGAGTTTGGGCATGGCAACCAGGTTGCCCAGATGAAAGGCAATGGTTGGACGGAAGTGACCAATAATCTTTACTGTTCATTTGCTCAGTATATGATGAGAAACGACCCGTTGAGTGAAGGCTATCTGAGACTGGAACATGAATCCTTCAAGCGTCCGGGAGCACGTTCGGCTTTGGCGGGCGGGCGTATAAATGCTTTCTTGAACGAAGCTTTGGTTGCCCATAAATCGTACTTCATGCAAGTGGCAACTATTTCCACCGACAAACCGGGCGTATGGGAATCTGATCCGTTTGTGAAATTAATCCCTTTATGGCAAATGACTATGTATTTTATGGCAGCGGATATAAAACCTGATTTTTGGCCTGATGTGCATTGGGCGGCTATCCATGATAATGACAAGAGTTACTCTCCGGGACGGAGGTATGTGAATTTCATGAAACGTGCTATTGACGCTTCGGGACTGAATCTTTGCGGATTCTTCGAGGGTATGGGGCTGCTGAAAGTATTTGATAATGTGAAGGTGGATGACTACACGGTTGCTACCATAAATATAACGCAGGAAATGGTAGATGAAGTGAAAGCTTACGGAGAAGGAAAACCATTGCCTTCAGGCGGTATGCAATACATCTCGGCCAACAGCGTGGAAGCATTCAAGAGCAAAAGTAACGTAGAAGGAACATTTAATTCCGGGATTACCAAAGGAACTGATTATGTCACGGTAGACCATGCTATATGGAAGAATGTAGTTGCTTTTGAAACATATAAAGGCAAAGAACTGACTGATATTTGTATAGTCGGTACTGGTGACGTGACTAATAAGACAACTCGTGTGGATTATCCTACCGGAGCGACTCGGATTGAGGCGGTAGGTTGGGATGGAAGTCGGACTTTGGTGACCGGCAGTAAATAAAAAAGAGAAAAGCCTTCGATCAATCAGGATAATAACTTAACACATACACTAATCGATCATATGAGCTACTGTTTTAATATTCAAGTAGAGATGCGGAAAAAGCATTCTTACTTGAATATTAAAACAGAGCTCTATTTTTAGAATACAGGCATTTGCCAGATGAACCCTACTGAAACCCGGTTGGTACTGTAATTCTCCTGTCCCAGCACCTTGGCACGGGAAGTGAAATCGTAGGACCGTCCTACATACGTGACGAAGAAATGCAGGTTGGTTTCCATTGGATAAAACTCGATACCGGCAAGGTATCCCCATGAAGTGCTGTAATTCCCCTTCTCTATTCCTTCGGACGCCTTCGTAACCGAAGCCGTTTCATACATACCTTTCACGAAAGCGTTCCATTTCGGCAGGAACCGGTAATTACATTTGGCAACTACGGACAGATAACCCGCATCGAATGCATTATGTCCGCCCGGACGGCCGACAATGTTCGTGATAATGCCTTTCCGGTCAATATCTTCCTTTGAATACATGAAGTCGACGAACGCGTTCCATTTGCCGAGATTCAGCTCGTTTCCTACTGCATAATAGTACATATTATGACTTTTGGCTTCGTTCATGACGGAAGCCGACCAACGGGTTTTGAATACATTATTGAAATTACCGTTCCAGTTCAGCGTGTAAACCAGCGGCATTTTGCCCGACTTCAAATCGGGGATATTCCCTTCGGCGTCTTCCGTGATTCCGTACGTACTGTCGAAAGAACTGTTGCGGCTGTTCAATATCTGTAAGTTCAGCTGCTGATCGGGCGTGATATTATAACCGACATTCAATCCCGTCATAAAATTGCTCATATAATCAATCATGTCGCAGTATTGGTAGACATCAATCGGGTTCAGGTCGAACTCGAAACCACCGTATGCGGCACATTGTTTTCCGGCAAAAAGACTGAACTGGTCGTTTAACTGAATTCCGATACCGGCGTAGTCGATAGAAGTCGGCAGATTGTCAATCATGCCGTTGGCATCATTCGAGCGGTTGAGGCGCTGGCGGTAACGGTATGACAGCCAGTTGTTGATATTCCCTTTCGCTTCGATGCGGAGCTGGTGCATATTAAAATCACCTTCCTGAAATCCATCCCGGAAGTGGGCGTCAAAACTACCTTGCATATTCAGGTATAAATTGAACTTATCCGTCTTTTTCTTTACGTTCGTCAGTTCTTCGAACAGGGGAGTATCGGGGGAGAACTTGTCCTTCTTTTCCGCATTTTGTGCATACACTCCTCCTATGCTGCCCGCAAGGAGCAACATAAAAATCAATTTTTTCATAAGTCAGTCCGGTTTTTAGTATTCGTTAAAGTACTGTTGAATTAGCTTCCAGTCCGTGGTCTTGGTAAGAGCGAGCATCAACAATACGCGCGACTTTTGCGGATTCAATTCCTGTGAAGCGACAAACTGATACTTGGCATCATCCACTTCCGCGTCAAGCGTGGTAGGACCTGTCGGGACACGGGAAGAACGAACCACCAAGATACCTTTTCTACGTGCGTCGGTCAGTACCGGGAAGATATTCTTGTGGATATTTCCGTTTCCTACTCCGGCATGGATGATTCCTTTGTATCCGTGTGTCAGTAGCGGAGTCACCATATCTGCCTCGATGTTGGAGTAGCTGTATACGATACCGACTTTAGGCAATGAAGTGAGGTGAGTCACATCAAATACGGATTGAGTGGTATGTTTCTTCAATGTCACCTGGTTATAGAAAACCTGTCCGTTCAGCACATAACCCAGTGCGCCGGAGTTGGGGGCCTGGAAAGTCTGTACGTCGACGGTATTCATTTTCACGGTACTTTCCGCTCCGAGGATCAGGCCGTTCATGGCAACCAGCACACCTTTATCTTTAGATTCCTTGGCGGCGGCAGTGACTACGGCATTGTAAAGATTCAACGGGCCGTCGGCACTTAGCGCGGTAGACGGACGCATGGCACCTACCAGCACGACAGGTTTGTCACTCTTGACAGTCAGGTTCAGGAAGTAAGCAGTTTCTTCCATCGTGTCCGTTCCGTGAGTGATAACGATTCCGTCGATATCCGGACGTTTCAGCAGCTCGTTGATTTTCTTGGCAAGTGTCAGCCAGACTTCGTCGTTCATGTCCTGCGAACCGATTCTCACAATCTGCTCGCCTGTCACGTTGGCGATGTCCTTTATTTCGGGCACTGCATCAAGCAATGCGCCGATAGCAACCTGTCCTGCTGTGTAGCTGGTTCCGGTGGCGGAGCTTCCTGTACCCGCAATAGTTCCTCCGGTGGCAAGGATATGAATATTCGGTTTTGCGGCAAAAGCCATTGCAACGGTACATAGTAGTGCGACTACTACCAGACCAAATCTCTTGAATTGTTTCATAACTGAATGATGTTTAGGTTAATAATATATAGTTAGAATATTTGTATAAAGAGCAATCCCAAAGCAATCGCCACGACCGTAGACACCAGTCCGGGCATCATGAACGAATGATTCAACACATATTTACCGATTTTTGTTGTCCCCGTCCGGTCGAAATTTATGGCGGCCACTACGGTAGGGTAGTTCGGAATAAAGAAATATCCGTTTACTGCCGGGAACAGGGCAATCAGCATATAAGGCGAAATGCCCAACGCAATCCCAAGCGGCACCAATGCCCGCACGGTGGCTGCCTGGCTATATAGCAGGATGGACATCACGAACAGGGCCAGGCCGAAAAGCCAGGGCATTTCCGTTACGATATGTTCGATCGAGCCTTTCAGTTCCTCCATGTTCCCGCCGATGAAGGTGTCGCCCATCCAGGCAATACCGAAAATCGCGACGACTGCTTGCATGCCGGCGGAGAAGACGGAGCCTTGTACGGCCTTTATGCCGTCCGTCCGGGTGACGAGCAGGATAAGGGCGGCAGCCGAGAGCATCAGGATCTCGATGATATGCGCCATCTGCATCTGCCGGGAACTGCCATCGGGCAGGCTGAACCAGGGACGAAGCTCTGTCATCGAGCCGAACAGGACGATACCGATTGTCGCCGCTATGAATATGACGACTGACAGGAGGGCGGCACGATGGTTCTCGACGCCTTTCGTCCTGTATTGATCGCTTGTGAACTCTCCGTTTGCGATACGGCGCAGGTATTCGGGGTCTTCCGCCAGTTCCTTTCCAACGTGTAGCGAGCAGAACGCTCCCGCCAGGACACCGATCAACGTGCAAGGGACGGAGATCATCAGGATATCCATCAATGAGATATGATGTCCCGACAGCATACTGAGCAATGCTACGGTTGCCGCCGAGATCGGGCTGGCTGTAATGGCTTGTTGAGATGCGATCACTGCGATTCCCAATGGCCGTTCGGGACGTATCTTCGTTTCCGTTGCCACTTCCGCTATTACGGGAAGGACCGAATAGGCCACGTGCCCCGTTCCCGCAATGAATGTGAAGATATAAGTGACCAGCGGGCTAAGGAGCGTAATCTTGGAGGGATTCTTGCGCAGCA